>Ga0268264_10000760_pt1 | contig 36074 bp, 28 predicted proteins | sample KBSSwiS32_FD_190357 | JGI IMG/M metagenome (GOLD analysis project Ga0268264, IMG submission 190357) | Switchgrass rhizosphere microbial communities from Kellogg Biological Station, Michigan, USA - KBS Switchgrass S3-2 (SPAdes) (version 2) | ecosystem: Host-associated > Plants > Roots >...
AAAACTTGAAGCATCAGCTTCACATTTGAGTCCTGCACGTGCGGATAAGAATGGATTTGTGGCGGCAGCGGCAGCTGATATTGATGGCGACGGTGAAATGGATATTATAACGATCGATCAGAATAATAATATTCAGATTCTAAAAGATGATTTGCAGAATTAGTTTTTGATAGATCACAAAAATCATTGCCCCGATAGCAAGGAATGGTCCGAAGGGAATTCGGACCGATTTTTTTTGGCCCATTATGAGCATGAAACCGAGGCCAAAAATAGAACCGGTAATTGATCCAATCATAACGCTAATCCAGATGCCCAATGGGCCGGTAAAGGCACCAATAAAGGCAATCAGGTCAATGTCGCCTTGTCCAATTCCCTCATGTCCACGTATTTTTTTAAAGAGATACGCAAAAAGGAAGAATCCTGCAAAGCTAATGCCAGCACTCAGGAGGCTTGTGATGGGGGTGATAGGCAAGAATTCAAAATAGCTTAATAAAAATCCGATGGGAATCAGGTAGAGGGTGACGAGGCGCGATATGAGCATCGTCTCAAAATCTGAGCGTATGGTCACGATCAGGGCGGAAAAAAAGATAAAGTATGCGATGAAGTTTTTTGTCAGCTCTCCGGAAGGCATGCTTTCATAGAGCAGCCATAGGGATGCCATCGTTGCCAGCTCGATGAGTGGGTAGAGGGGAGAAATGGCGCGATGGCAGGTTCGACATCGACCAAGAAGAAATAAATAGGAAATGAAGGGAATGAGTTCATACCAACGGAGGGTCGTCTTGCAATGAATGCATTTTGACCTAGGGATGATGTTCTCGCCTGAGATGAATCGATACCCCAGAACGTTCAAGAAAGATCCCCAAACGGCAAAAATGGTCACAAGGGTGATGAAAAAGAGAATGACTATAGTCGTCCACTTTCTTTTAATTTATCAATGAGGTCATCAATCTTACGTGATTTTTCCATAGACAAATCATATTTGAAGGTAATGTCCGGCGTGTAGCGGGATTGGAGTGCTGCAGCCAGAACCGAACGAAGGGAGGGTTTATAGAGAATTAAGAGGCCAAGCTTTTCGTCAAAATCGGCTTCGCCTTTTGAGGAGACAAAGAAAATGGTGACTCTGCCCTTATCTGGAGAAAGCTTCACCCTAGTTGGAGTCAGGGTTTTGAATTCTTCTTTCTCGGCAAAAAGACGCATTAAATTGGCAGAGACCTCCCTGAAAAGGAAGGACTCTTTTTGTGCTCTTTTAATATCTTGAGATCGTCGACTTGTCATCGTTACTTAATTAAACCTTGTGAGATCATGCGCATCATGTTCAGTTTAATTGCACGAACCAAGCGTTTGCGACGTTTTTGAGTTTTAGGCTCAAAGTAGACGGTACGCTTCATATCGCGGACAACGCCTTCGCGTTCAATTTTTTTCTTTAGTTGGCGGAGTGCGCGGTCAACATGGCTTGTGACCGATACCTGGATATTTGGCTTTTTCTTTGCCATAGGTTCAATCAACCTTTCGAATTGACTAGTTTTTATTAATGAACTTTTTATTACTTTTTATACAAGCCCTGTTTTAAAGTTTACCTATTTTCCCCCTTTTGTCCAATATGGTTCGTAAGATTGGACAGACATTTGAGGTAATATCGCAATAAAAACGAAAGAATCTGTTGATATTTCCAATAGAAAACTTTTATTATAAGGGTGAAGAGGGTTTTTATTAACTGTTCCCATTAAAGGAGGGATGCATATGATGACTAATAATAATCAAAAGGCGATCGCGATTCTCATAGCTTTCGTGGCCGGCCTTGTTTTCCTCACAGCTTCAAATAAAGCTGCTGAGACACCTCGTGCCAATAATATGGTGACGATTGAGAACAAATCAAGCCGTGTTATGTACGTTGCTTTCTTCAAGGATTCAAGCTTGAGAAAGATCGATGGCGCTATCCACACCGTGGAAAGTAATAGTAATTTGGTGCTTCCAAATTCAGCTAAAAAAAGCACCAGCAGAATTGTTGCTGTAGCAGCAGATCACGCGGATTTGACTAAAGGCAAAGATTCAAAAGCCTTTAAAGTGACGATTAAATCTCAAAACAGTGTTGTTTTGATTAATACGCCATGTTGTGGTCCGACTCAGCAGCCTGTTGTGACTGTTCGGTAAGCGAGTTTAGTACGTTCCGTAGATAGAGAAGAGCACCGTTGTTGATTGGTATGTGTTACGTGAAGAGAACGGTGTCTGCCATACAAAGCCGAGGCCTACGTTTGGCGAAATATCATACGTAAAGCCGATATTGGCGAATTTGGTCTTCCATCGGGAGCGTTCCTCTAAAACTTCTGGAAGAAATGCAGGATCGGGTTTGCACAGTTTAATCCGGTCCTGCTTGTGTTCTTCAATCACATATTGGAACCAGAAAGATAGTCTGTCCAAGAAGTGGTAGGCAAACATTTTTGCTGCAAAATACCAGTTCTGACCCGGTTCGAAACAGACATTTGTGGCGAAGGGAAAGATACCGGTTTGGCATGGATTGTTTGGCACTCTAAAATTGCAAACATCGCGACTGAAGAAATGGGTGATTCCCACCTCCCCGCCAATCTCTATGGATTCAAGAAAATTTAAATCCAATCCAGCTTTGAAAAATACGGCCGGATGACCGTTGTTTCCGAGTGGCAAGCCAAAGAACTCATCAGGGTTGAGGCGGCCAGAAGGAGACACGCTGCCTCCCAAATAAAGATAGGGAATAAAGAGCACATCGGGCCAATCTTGATGGTCAGCATTCATATCATAAATATGGCGCCAATAGAGACTAACTCTCAGTTCTTCAAATTCAGTTTTTTGATAATTATTAAGTTCAAGACCAATCTCTGCTGCGATCGCTTTTAGTTGTTCCATGAGATAGAGTTGAACATCAGCTTGTTGTTCTGGAGTAAAGGTAAAAGGACAGTCAGGTTGAGCAATGCAGGTCAGGTCCATGGGAGTGCAGGTCATTGTTTGCGATAATGAAGCAACACCACCTTCAATCTTAATACCAAATCCTTGATAGATGTTGGTCGAAAGATCAAAGCGAATACCTTTTTTGCGATATTTGAGTGGGAATGAAAAGCAACCGAAGAGTTGATCAGGGTCAACGAGCGTTGGATCGTTTATTGGTCCAACAACGCCGGGGAAAAGAACGTTGCGCGCCGCTTGCAATGTTGGAGGTAAAGTTGCTCCCTGTGGCAGTGCGCCATAGAGGAGAGTGATCATGTTAGGACGACCTTCTAGATCGCCTAAGTTGAGCGGCACTCCACCGAGTATTCCCTTGCCGCCAAACATTCTGCCGCGATTGGCATTTTGTGCAAAGACGCCGAGAGAGACACCAATAAATTCCGGTTTCCCATCATAATTTTCTGGGTCGCGATAGGATTCTACTTCTTTTGTTAATAAGAAGTTGGTTGGATCGTAGGTGTTAAATACGGGAAAAGGATCATTTTTAGCTAAAGTGGTGAGTGCGTAGACATATGTCGGTATGACATACCATCCAAACAGTGCGATCAAACATAACCGAATAAATCTTTTATTCTGATTCATCATTACTTGCCCTCGAATAGCTTCAGAACATCTCCAATATATAGCACTACTGTGAATGGTACGTCAATCGTTATATCGCGCTTGTTAACTCTTCCACAAGTCCTTCAAGAGCAAAATAGAGAATTGCTAGCGCTGTAGCCATTCCTATAACCGTTTTTATATTTTGGCCAGATTTCCACTCTTCTTTTATGAAAAGCAAAGAGATCATCGAAAGCAGAAATGCGACGATTATAAATGCTGCTGTTAACATGAAAAATAAATTCATATTTTTCAACAGGGCATAGGTGCTAAAGATACCGGCACCCACAATAACCACACTTAATTTTGGATTGAGCTTAGTGCGAGAAAATGCTTTATCCGCCAAGGCTACAAGCAACATGCTCGATCCCCAAATCATCGAATGAATGGTACCAAGAATTGCCGAAAGCACCGAAAGACGGATAGCCATCACGAACCATGTTTGTCCGGGAAAGCGCATGCTCAAAATATCGGGCAATTGCATTCCTGTTGCAAAGTAGGCCATCGGAGTGGCAAAAATAAGCGATCCAATAAAGAGCGTGTATAAAATGCCAACAATGATAATTGAATAGGTTAGGGCACGAGGGACGTTTCTTTCTGGGTTTGCTACCACATTAAAAAGTGATGCGGCAGATTCAAATCCAAAGAAGCCAAAAATAACAACACGCGTTGCTCGGATAACATTACTCATTCCGAAAGGCGCGAATGGCGTGAGGTTGTCAACGCTGCCATTCATCAAACAAATAATGATTGTTGCCACGATCGGAAACACGGTACACACAATCAAGATGTGTTGGCCAATTTCTGATAAAACAACGCCGATCATATTAAGCCCAACAAGACTCACAAGGGTAATTGTCCCCAATGTTTCTGTGCCCATGCTTGGCACTAAGGCATGCAAATATAATCCTGCCATTTGGCACAAAAGACCCATTGCGATGATAAGACCAATAAGATATGAGCCGCTTGCAATCAGTCCAACGGTATGACCGCCCCACTGTTTTGCATAGGCATAAAAGGAACCTTCTTCTGGAACAAGTTTGGCAAGACGTGCGAGTGAGAGCGCCATAAACCAGACTGCGACCACAACGAATCCGTAGGCAAGGATGCCTGCCGGTCCAACGTTACGCGCGATAGTTTCTGGGGCTGAAAAGATACCAGAACCGATCATTGCATTCATGCCAACGATGGTTGCTGTTGCTACGCCAATTTTGATGGCGTCTTGCTGAGCCATTGAAGAAGCTCCTTTGCAAAAAAAGACACACTGTCGTACAATAAAACTGCTGTACGAATGCAGCAAACACAGATGTGTTTATCTCAACATTTTCCCATATTGGATCTAACTTGACAAGTAGAAATAGACAATGCGGAGCTTACTATCAAGCCCATGTTGTGCGTAAAGACTGTAATTATCTTGTTGCCTTGCTCAAAAGCTTTGACCACATGGCGTTCGATAGAACCATAGATGTGGAAAATAGTATTTTTGAGTTTTTCGTTCCAGACGCGATGGTTCCCATGTTTTTGGATCTCATGAAACACATGGAAGACATCGGCGCAGTGTCTGGTCTTGTTCAAAAACCAAACCGCCTAGCGGACCCTTCCGAGCAACTCTAATCCATCTTCCAAGCGTTCTTTTGTTTTCACCTGCCCGAGCATCGAAGCCAAGTCGTGAATAGACGGCCCGGTTGCTTTGCCTGTTAATGCAAGTCGTATGAACGAGAAGAGTGGCTTTAGGGGAAGATTTTTTTCTTGCGCAGATTTTTTAACTGAGGCAGCAAATTGTTCTGGATTATTGATCAGATCAAGATGCTCAGAGATGATGCTTGCAAGGATAGGAGCTTGCTCATCATTGACGTAATTTGCAATGTCATCCGCCGTGACTGTTGGTTTTTCAAAGTAAAAATACAGAGCGGGAACAGCATCTTTGAGTGTTACCAAGTCTGTTTTTATCACTTTTAACAAATCGGCCAAACGCTCATTGGGAATGTTTTTAGCTTCTGCAAAAGCATCCTCCAAGAATGGGCGGCAGGCGAGAGCCAACTGTTCTGGCGCGTATCTATCAATCCACTTGTGGTTGAGCCATTGAAGTTTTTCCACATCATACTTGATGTGACCCGCAGATGGCGGATTATCGAAATTAAGTTTTTTCGTCAGTTCTTCCAAAGACATTATTTCTTCTTCGAAAGAGGAACCAATAATAGCCAAATAGTTGCAAATGGCTTCGGGAGTGAATCCTGCTTTTTGCAAGTCACGTAATGAAAACCCAAAGTCTCGTTTGGATAATTTTTTGCCTTCTTTATTACATAAAATTGGCATGTGCCAGAAAGTAGGCAGCTCTTTGCCAAACAGTTTATAGAGCCCTGCTTGGTTGGCAGTGTTGGTCAGATGGTCGTCACCACGGAAAACGTGGGTGATCTCCATGGTCATATCATCAACAAAGTTGGCAAATATAAAAGTGAAGGAGCCATCTTTTCGTGAGATGGGGAAATCGGAAAAGTTTTTAAAATCAAATGTGATGGTCCCATGTGCCAAGTCATGGATTGAGACGAGCCCTTCATGATCGAGTTTGACGCGCCATATGAATGGCGTATTATTACTCAATCTTTTTGCGATCTCTTGCTCAGACAAATTAAGACAGTGTCGATCGTAGCGTGGAGGTTGCTTAAGTGCGATTTGGCGTTCACGTTTTTTCTCAAGTTCTTCTGGAGAGCAAAAGCAGCGATATGCCCCATTGTTTTCAATGAGCTCATTAAGATATTTTTGGTAGATTGGAGTTCTTTGCGATTGGAAGTATGGCTTATATGGCTCCTTTGCATAGGGGCCTTCATCGTAATCTAGACCGAGCCAGTGCAAATCATGAATGATTTCTTTTGCTTCTGGATCATAGTTACGTTCTGAATCAGTATCCTCAATACGCAAAACAAAGGTACCACCTTTTCTTTTGGCAAAGAGATAGTTCAGAAGGGCGGTACGGACATTGCCAAGGTGCATCATCCCTGTTGGGGCGGGTGCAAATCGAACTCGAATAGAATTTTTACTCATAGTATTATATCGCTTGGAGACAAAAATTTTTCACAACCACACCTTACCAGTGTACCGGTAGCTGTGTGCAAGTCCACTTTCTTACATGATTTGTATGTGGGGTTATGGATAAATTTCGCTGAGTATTTTGACAGTTGCTGTGACGGTCTGCTAAGTTCTGGGGCGAGTTAATTATTTACAAATAAAAAAGGAGAGCGTGGTGAACAAGTGTCTTAAAATCACCCTTGGTAGTGGGGTGCCGGGTGCTTTTCTCCGCTCGTTTGTGCTGAAGCATGCACGTCAGCTGGGTCTTGAGGGAGTAGCGCAGGCGATTGCCGGAGAAGGGTCGGTACGCATCATAGTATGCGGCGACAAAGATAAGGTAGAGGATTTTCTCGACGCACTTCATAAGGGAACAGCGAATTTTGTTCCTGATGATATTGAAGTGGAGCCATTTTTAAAGGATAAAGATTATCGAGGAGTCTTTCGCGTTATTGAGTAGTCGATAAAAAGATTTCTGTTAAACTGGGGCAATACCACGTTCGACCTATACAAATTCTACAGCCTGAAGATTGTTGTGCATGGTGACTAAGTCCCCCAGATTAATATATCGATTGCTTTTTCTGTTGATGACAACGATGACCGGGTTGTCTCATGAGCAGCGCAATGAAATGCGCACAACAGTGCAATCGGCTGCCGATATTGTATCAGCATCTGATTTCGCATCGACATTCTCATCTGCGCGCAAAATAGAAGAAATTACCTACTCTTCCGATATCAAATTTGATGCGGATGAGTTTTATCACTTGTTGGGTTTTTTGGCGGGTGAATATATTTCATTTCCAGCAATCTGCTCGGGGATCGGCGCTTTTTTCAAAAAACAAAAATTCTCTTCTATAGATATTTCGGTGATCAATGTAGCGGATGGTACAGCCTCGCTCCATTTTGATTTTTCCAGCTTTTGGACCTTTGCCCGATTAAAGATTAGTGGTTTTCTCGTGGGTAAAGATATCTATCGCCAATACTACATGATGGATACTGGGGATGTTTTTGATGAAAACAAGCATCTGGAATCAATCGAAAAGATAAAAAGAGCTCTTGCGCAGGAAGGTTATTTAGATGCGCAGGTGTTGAGTTCATCAGTTAGAGATTATGACGCGAAAAAAATTACTGTTCAGTTAGAGCTTGTTCGCAATCAAAGATATGTGGTCGCACATGAGCAGTGCCTTATTATCGGCGAACTTGCTCCAGAAGAAAAAAACGAACTTTCAAAAGAAATTAATAAAGCATTTTTGCGGCGCCTTGATGGGGCCTATTACGGCAAAGAAAAAATAAATAAAACGGCACAAGAGGTTAAGCGCTTTTTGGCCGACAAAGGTTTTTTGCACGTCTCTATTAATTTGAATGAAAAGGTAGATCATGAAGCGCAAAGTGTTGGTCTCACCTGGGAAATTGATGTGCACAAAAAGCGAGAGCTTGTTTTTTTTGGCAACAGATTTTTTAGCCGTCGTCAGTTATGTGAAAAAATTAGTGAGTTTGGTCGATCAGCATGGTTGCTGCCGGCGGGCATTTTGGCAGAAGAGATAGCGCAAGCCTATCAGCAAAATGGGTTTTGGAAAGTTGAGATAGAAACGCGAGAAGAAGAAGGGCGATCTTTTTTTATTATCAAGGAAAAAGATCGTTTTTATATTGATCGTATTGAGTTGAGGAATGTTGAACATTTTGGCACTGATCAGTTAATCCGCAAATTCTTCAAAAAAATAAAACGTCGGCGCTTTTTTGATCATAACCTATTGCAACTTTGTTTGTCGGAGCTCATGAGTTTTTATTGTGAGCAAGGTTTTCTGGATGCGCGAGTGTTGGGCGAAGAGTGCGTGCAAAATGATGAGGGAATTCGTTCTTTAACTATTTCCATTGAAGAAGGACCCCTATATGTTTTGGGTAATGTTCGATTGGAGGGCATAACAGATGTGCCAGTTAATCAATTTTTTTTACCCTATGAGCCCAACGAAATAGTGGTTCCTTTTAATCCCACAATCATCGCACAGCAGCGACAGCATTTGATGAACCATCTTCGCAAAAAAGGGTATCTCAATAGTATCCCGCGTTCGGAAGTGCTCAAAAAGGGAAATAATGTTGATATATCGTGGCGCATTGAACATGAAGATGTGCCCACTCAATTTGGCAAATCTATAGTTTTGGGGACAAGCCCCATTCCATTTAGTCGTCTTCGCAAGATGCTTTTGCTCCAAACAGGCAATCCATGGAATCAGGCAGCATTGCGCACCACATTTAATTTTTTACGTGGTCTTAATGTGTTTGAAGGGATCCAAGTGGTGCCAGATGTGGCGACCGAAAATGGCAGACGAGATGTTTTGGTTCGGCTGCAGGAAGATGATCCCATGGAGCTGCGCGTGCGTGCTGGTGCTGAGCTAGAAAATGTGCAGCGATATCAAACTATTCAGGGCATCACCTATCGCCTGGGGGGTAGCTTCATGGTTAAAAATCCACTCAGATGTGCGGATCATTTTCGCTTTGATGTCGATTTCACGCGAGTGCATCGAGAGATTGTCGCCAATTATATTCTTCCATGGTCTCTTAAAATTCCTGCCAAGACCGTTACGAAAATTTATAGCATAAAACATGAGCATCCGGCCTATCTGGGTGGCAATAGTAATATTTATACTGCATTGCAAAATGGCGGTCTTATCAGTTTTCAAGCTGAGAATGCGTGGCTTGATGTGACATGTAATCTTGGTTTTGAGTGGATGAAAACCTCTATAAAAAATGATTCATTGAGTGTTCGAGTATTGGCCGATGAGTTGGCCCTGGCTATTAATTTTGATCGTCGCCTTTTTGGTGAGGCAATTCCCTATATTTTTGCGGAACCAACAGTGCTTATCGATTGCCTTGATAACAAATTAGATCCAACAACAGGGACACTGACTTTGATTTCTATGAAAGGCATGTTTCCAATAGGCGGCCCCAAACAGAATTCATTTTTTGTGAAGATGTTGTTGGAGCAATCTTTGTTTGTTCCGCTCAAAAAAGTTGTTCTGGCTATTCGGGGTCGCGTGGGTCATATTTTCCATCGAGATTTTGCAGCGATTTCTCCCATTGAGCGATTCTATTTGGGAGGATCCCACTCCTTGAGAGGGTATGATTCAGACCTTGCGCCGCCAGTGAGTCTATTTGTTGATGCACGAGGAGAGCGCTATCTCGTTCCACGAGGCGGCAAAAGCCTGCTGAATGTTAACGCTGAATTGCGCATCCCATTTGCGAATAATTTTGGATTTACACTTTTTCAGGATGCGGGAATGTTGAGTAAGGACAACTTTGCCGATTTCTCTGCAGGCAATTTGTTGGCGGCAACGGGTTTTGGTCTTCGGTATAAGACACCTCTTGGACCGTTGCGTTTTGACATTGGTTGGAAGTGGGGCCGACGAATCCCACTCGAAAGATCATTTGCGTGGTTTTTGTCTTTGGGCAACGCATTTTAGCAAAAATCTTCATTTATTCAGCTACTGTGTTATATTGACCAAGAAGTGGAGTTTTTTTCACCCCAAAACCCTGGATTTTTTGGGGTATAAAGGATTTTAAATGCACGATAATCACTCACATTCAGATCATGCGCATAATCATAGTCTTTTCGACGAATTAGTGTGCCACTTGCCCTATGCTATTTTTGCAGTTGCTTTTGGCCTCAGCCTTTTGAGCTTTATGTCTTTTTTGACGTTTTGCACAGAAGACCAACGGGTGTTGTGCCGTAGTGCCCATATCCTGTTTCACAGTTTTCACTTTATGCACATTGTGTTTGCAGCCACTGGAACGCTGATCACTTTTCTGCGTTTCTCAAAAAGCACTACCCAAGCTCTCCTGGTGGGCATTTTTTCTCCCGTAATTTTCTGTACCCTTTCCGATAATATCTTGCCCTATATTGGCGGTAGGATGCTTGGCGTTAATATGCACTTTCATATGTGCTTTTTCACCGAGCTGCACAATGTGTTGCCATTCCTTTTTGTTGGGATCTTAAACGGATTTATTCTTGGTAAGTATCATGCAGGCGATAAAGGTCTTTACTCCCTTTTCTCACATGCAGTGCATATTCTTATCAGTTCTCTTGCATCAATTTTTTATTTAGTGTCACATGGCTTTACTGACTGGTATACCCAGATTGGTTTTGTATTTTTATTTTTGGTGGGTGCGGTTGTACTCCCATGCACACTTTCTGATGTAGTTATTCCGATGGTCTTGGCTAGGGCTGGCGGTGGCAATGAGAAACATTGAATTAAAAAATATTACAAAATCGTTCGATGGCGAAACGATTCTCGAGAACATTAATCTCACTATTCCGAGTGGCAAGTTTTTTGCGATTCTTGGACCGAGTGGCAGTGGCAAGACAACCTTGCTTCGCCTGATTGCTGGGTTTGAAAAACCAGATACCGGTTCCATTTTTCTCGGGACTCAAGATATCACTAATGTTCCTATCAATAAGCGGCGGATAAACACCGTATTTCAGAATTATGCATTATTTCCACACATGAATGTGTTTGATAATGTGGGATACAGTTTGCGTATTCGTGGGATTGCTCCACAAATCATTGAAGAAAAAGTGATCAAAGTTTTGCAGGCAGTTCGCCTGGAAAAACAGATCTATAAATCGGTGACCCAACTTTCTGGTGGCCAGCAGCAGCGTGTGGCACTTGCTCGTGCGATTATAAATGAGCCAGATGTTTTGTTGCTCGATGAGCCGCTTGCGGCCCTTGATCTCAAATTGCGCGAACAGATGTTGATTGAACTTATTGATTTGCAAGCGAACCTACAAACCACCTTCGTGTATATCACCCACGATCAATTTGAGGCGCTAACCGTTGCTGATTATATGGCCATCATGAATCGTGATGGTGAAATAGAGCAAGTGGGCACACCAAAAGAAATTTATGAATTTCCGAAAACGACCTTCGTTGCAAAGTTTGTTGGAACAACCAACATCTTTGAAGGTGTTTTGCGTGAAGATTCTGGTAACTTCAAAATTGAATTGAAAGATCTTGGCTCATTCGCGGTCGCTATTTCCAAAGATGCGCCATGGATTCAGGATGGACGAGCATTAAGCATGAGCTTGCGTCCAGAAAAGATATTTATCAGCAAAAAAGAAATGCATAACTTTGACAATGTTATTGAGGGAACGATTGTTGCGATTGTCTATCATGGACGATCTACTCAATACAATGTGAAGTTGCGAAATGGTTTTGTGGTGCATGTTTTTGAACAAAACGAAGAACATTTCCCGCACCAACAAATAGATTATGATGATATGGTGTATTTATATTGGCAAAAAGAAAACGTGGTGATGCTTGAACGATGAAACGTATTCCACTTAATCCAGAAAAAGATGTTCCCTTCATGCTTTATCTGCCTGCTATCACGTGGCAGGTACTTTTTCTTTTTGTGCCCCTCATGGTTGTTTTCTTTTTTAGTTTTTTTCGCTCGGGAGATACGTTCCAGTTCTCGTTAGCCAATTATAAAGCTTTGCTCGACATTCAACATTTGCGCATCATTATTCGCTCAATTGTAATGTCGCTGGGCACCATGATTTCAACCTTTTTGCTTGCCTATCCTGTCGCCTATTTTCTTGCTCTGCTTGCAAAGCGATGGAAAAATTTTGCCCTATTTTTTGTCACACTTCCTTTTTGGTCAAATTTTCTTGTTTTGATTTATTCTTGGTTTTTTCTCCTTGAGAACAATGGCATTATAAATTCCTTTTTAATGTGGGCGGGTATTATTCGATCACCGCTTGATATTTGTCACAACATAATCGCCGTATTTATTTTGATGTTGTACTGTTATTTGCCCTTTATGATTATGCCCATTTTCACCAGCCTCAGCAGAATTGATCATCGCATTTTTGAGGCATCAGCGGATTTGGGTGCGCGGCCATGGCAAACATTTACGCGTATCACCTTTCCACTATCGCTGCCGGGCATTCGGACCGGTGCACTGCTCGTGATGGTTCCTGCATTTGGAGAGTTGGCAATTCCCGCCTTAATGGGGAAGCAATGGATGGTGAGTTCACTCATCACTCATTATTTCTTTGTGGTGCAGGATGATGGCATTGGCTCTGCGCTTACGATGGCCAGTGGAGCAATTTTATTCCTTATGATTCTATCTATTTATTATCTGCTTGGATTGTTAATACCTCGCAGTGCTCGGGGGAATGTATGATCGCTTCTGGTATTTTTGAAAAATATGTTGTTCCATCGGTTGTCATCCTCGTGTTTCTTTTTCTCTATCTTCCTATTATTTTTCTGATTATTTCTTCATTCAATAGTGGTGCGCTCAATTATGAATGGGGTTCCTTTACTACCAGTTGGTATAGAGAGCTTTTTACTTCGGTTGAAGTATGGAATGCAGTGAAAAATTCTTTGATTGTGGCAATAACATCGGTTTTTTTGAGTGTTTCGATGGGATCGATGTTGGTCTTTTTTTTACCACGCTATTGGCTTGATCGATTTTCGGGCCTCTTCTATGCAAACTTGGCTGTGCCCGAGGTTGTTCTCTCAGTTGGCTTGCTCAGTTTTTTTTACTTTTTTTCAGTGCCACTTGGTCTTGTAACTTTGATCACTGGCCACACATTGCTCGGTTTGGGCTATGTTGTTCCGGTAGTCTACAATCGATTTGTTGATCTTGATTCAAGCATCATGGAAGCCTCATTTGATCTTGGTGCAACGCCATTGCAGACCTTTTGGAAAGTAGTTCTTCCATTGATGATGCCAGCGCTCATTGTTTCGGGCTTACTGGTTTTCACCATTTCATTTGATGATTTTATTTTTGCTTTTTTCTGTTCAGGTTCATCATCGCAAACATTGCCAATCTACATATATTCAATGATTCGATCTGGGGCCACTCCAGAAATAACGGCGCTATCAGCACTGTTGCTTGGAATGAGTAGCTTATTGGTTCTTGCGTTTTTATCTCTGCAGATACGCAAAATGGGTGGAGTGCGATGACGCGAATTATAACTCGATTCATACTCTTTCTTTGTTTTATAGGGGCGGTTGCATCTTTTTTATATGCTCCCAAGTTTTTTGACCAGTTGCGAGAGAGCCGGAGCATTAGTGTCCTTGCGTGGCCCAATGTTTTGGATGCGGAATACTTGCAGGATTTTGAGAAAGAGACGGGTATCAAAGTTTATCTATCTTATTTTGAATCGTATGAAGAGTTATTTGCAAAATTATATCGCGGTGGTGGCGTTGGGTACGATTTGGTAATGGCATCAGATTATGTTCTGCCAAAACTTGTCGCCCATGATCTGCTCAAAGAAATTGATCATGCACGGATTGATGCCTTCAATGATATTCATCCATTTTTGCTGAATCATTCATTTGATCCCGGAAACAAATTTGATGTGCCTATTGGTTGGAGTGCCTATGGCATTGGGGTGGACACTGACTATTTTGGTGGCAAGATCCCCGATGGAGGATGGTCACTATTATTCAGTCGTGAGCACGGTGATTATAAAGTTGGCATGATTGATGATGCACGCGAAACTGTTTTGCCAGGTGCCTACTATCTCTATGGTCCATTAAAAGTTCTTGAAGAGGATCAGGCCAACCAGGTGGAAGATCTTATCGTCAGGCAGCGTGAATGGGTGGCGCTTTATACCGACCAACGTTCTGATCAATTGCTTCTATCGAAGGCAGCGCCTGTAGTCCTTGCTATGAACCCTGATTTGTCCCGCGCGGTGAAAGAGAATAAAAATCTTGCTTTCATTATTCCTCAAGAAGGGAGCTTTGTGGTGATCGATTCTTTGGTGATCCCCAAAGCAAGTACGCAAGAAGATTATGTCTATCAATTCATCAACTATTTATATCGACCAGAAGTCCTACAAAAATATGTTGATCGCTATGGATTCTTTTCTCCAATCAAAACAGTGTCATTTGATCATGAACATCTGAATATTCCTATGTCTTTAGAGGAATTGTTTAAGAAACTACATTTTTTTGATACGGTCATATCAAAAGAAATTTTGAGCCGTTTATGGATAGCGGTTCGATCGTAAATTTTTTTATATTTGACTTACATATGCAAATTGTTATTTATGTAAGGAAGTCTAAATATTTTAAGTTGACACTGGGGTAATGAGCGCGGTATACGTTATTTTGAAGACGTACTTATAAAAAAAGGTGATAGTATGAAAACGCGTTTTCTAAGCGTCTTGTTCAAGCGCACAATTTTTCTTTTATTAGCAATCTCTTCATTTTCATTAGATGCAGTCGTCTGGATCGGAGGCGTTACTTCTGATGTAATAGACGCCCCTCTTACTATAGATGGTTCCGGTGGGAATATTCTTCTTCCGCCCGGTCCGCGTTTAATTCAGGCGTTAACCACAAACGTGGTGGTAACGCTTGCATCAAGTCCTGTTCTTCAAGGTAGTGATACCGCTCCTGGTTCGCAACTTCTTCTTTGTGCTCAAAATGGACATACTATTACTTTTGTTTTGGCAGATTCTCCAGGTCAAAGCATTGTTTTCGAAGGTGGCGCTGTGCGCCGTTTAGTAGTGACAGTTGATACTGATAGCTCTGCTGGCTCTGAAGTTATTTTTCAAATAGCGGGCAACCAATCGGTGAGCTTCACAAACGGTTTGGGTGCGGGTACCGATCTCTACGTGATCATGAACGGACCAGTTGCGGGTAATGTCCCAACATTAGCATTCGAACGAGTGAGTAATTCAGATTCACGCAATGTCCAAGTTATAGTGGGGAATAAATCTCGTGTTGCAGGTCTCAATCTTACCGCAACAACGCTTCCCGGCGCCGGAGGATCAATTGCTCTGGCAGGAACTCGCCAGGGACTTATTGTGTTTGATGGAACCAATACCAGCGTTGGCCGTATGGTTCTCGATGTTCAAAATGGTGGTGCATATATTATAGAAGGCACCGAGCTTCCTGTTGTCGTGGCAAAAAATAATGTGAATGATGCAACTCTTTCGGCCTTTGCAACTGGACAGCCAGCGGGTCAATTGATGACCACGCGTATCCTCAGTAGTAATCCGACTGCAAATTCAAGTCTCTTACTTGTGAGTGAAAATAAAGTTCTTGGTGCTATCCAAGCTGATCCATTCTGCCAAGGTAATTTTAATTTCTTCAATCGTCTCGGTGTGGTTTTGGGTGGACTCGGGCTACTCGATATCACAGCAAACACATTTGTTGATTATGTTGGCCTTGCACTTAATTCGTGCCCAGTAATCACCACGTTGCCATGTTTGCCGGGAGTCGATCCACAAACAGTCATCAAACCGCGTAATGGTTCTGCATTCCTCATCGATGGTGATCCAAATTCAACAGGTCAGCATGCGCAAGTGAACTTGGCAGCAACTTCTGCGTGGGTTTTCCGTTCTGGTGTTGCCAATGATGGTACCGTTGTATCCACTGGCCCATTCCCATACACAATCAATCCAGCGGAAGAAACTCCAGGCACCGGTAACTTTGTGTTGGATGTTGAAGCTCCAGTGCAAGTGACTGGCGCATCATTAAACACAAAACTTGAAATTCTATCATGGGTTGTCAATTTTACTGGCGGACCTGTTTTACCGGGTGGACCAGAAACAAATTTCCCAATTCGCACCTTTGCTACAGATGTTAATGGTGATCCAGTCCAATACAACTCTGCAGCATTCTTGATTAACGATGAACTGACTTTATTCGACACAGTGCTTGAGCACACAGATGAAAATCATCAGATTTTTCAGAAAAATGATGTTCTATCCGAGCCAGCTTATGTTGGTGGTGAAGACTTCTTGGTATACCAGAACACAGATCGTCCGTGCATCAATTTCGTCAACAGTGTTTTCCAACTGCGCACTTCAGCAGCGGTAACAGGTGTTGATCTGTGCGTACCGACCTTCTTTAATGGTTCAGTATGTATCAATAACACAAGTCACTTTGTGTTCTACACTAACGGTAAGATCGTAGATAACCAAACAGGGCGTTCACTTATTTTAGGTACCTTGATCGGTTCTAAGGCATGTGATGGCTGTACAATTGTTTCAGGTGATGCTCATCTTGACGTGATACAAACAACATCATGCGATACGAATGCTGCCAGTGAAGTTCAGCTTCTTGATCTTGATACAGCACTTAACAGTCCGCAAGTTAACAATTTGATTACCACTAATATCACGGGCCAAACATCGATTCAAACGATTTATCTTGGTAATGCGAGTAACATCACCGTTGGTTCACAATCAAATGGATTTGCTAATAAAACATTCCCAACGATTTGTATCAATGGTAACTATTTTTCATTTGAAACACGTGGTGGTTTAACGTGTACTCCTGATGCAAGTAATGTGACTGGTCAGGGTGGAATCTTTGTTGATCAAAATGGTCTATTCAAAATAAATCCGAATTTCCTCGCAAGTATGGCAACCATGGTGACAAAAAGTCTCAATGGTGTTATCGACTTGCCAGAAAATCAGGTGCTCTTCAGTTTCACTATAGCGGAAGCTGATTGGCAGCTCAACTTTGGCGTGACCACAACAGTGATTCCTGCAGGTGCATATCTTTCTGAGTACACATTGAATTGGATCGCTTCGACAAAAGATTATAGTGTCTTCTGTCCATATGAAGTTGGTGATGTTAATTTGTGTGCCTGTCCAGTGGTAACCACATCAAACGTGAATGGCATTCCAACGGTGGTTGGTCAAGTGGATCAGTTCCTTGTTCAAGGTTCACGAATTGGTGATCCAGTGCATTTGAAAGTGAATGGTGGTTGGGTGCGAGAACTTGTCTTCGTCCCTGAAGGTTACTCAGCCGAAGCGGCAACAGCGGTTCTTGTGCTTGAAAATGATGGCCGCATAGGTCTTGGTACTGCACACCGCAATCTTGATTCAAACTTAGCAAACATTATGCTTGGCACAAATGGTATCATTGTAATCGGAGAGGGCGATGGCCAAATCGACCTCAATGAAAATATTCTGGTGAACAATGTGTGTGCCTTCTTGAGAGGTCCTGATTTTAACCACAATATATTGCGTATCAATTCAGAAATTGAACGGGAATTTCGAGTTAAGCCGTCAGGTGTGCTCGATTTCCGTAGCTTCCAAGCGGGCGATGTTATTGAATTTTGTGGTGACATAAAGGTGGTTCTTGAGGCTGGTGCAACAATTATTAATGGCGATGCAACAATACGCTTTGCAGATTCGGCGCAGTTGATCGCAGAACCATCTCTCCGATCGCAAGATGTTTTTGACGCGCTTGTTGAAGGGCCAATTAATAATAACCTCGATCCGATTGCAACAGTAGTTAATCCAGCGCTTCCACATAACCAATATGCGCCACTCGCAAACTTTGGTGTCGGAGTGCAAAATACAGACAGCTTCCGTGTGAGACTAATCGGTGAAGGTAATCTTGAATTTGATGATGAGTCACGATTTATCATTCCAAGATATGCATATGTTGGTGTTGAAACGCTTCTTGAAACGAGGGGCACAAACATGTGTGAAATTGCAACAACCGATCTTTCAATTCTTCTCAATGGCGCATCACAATTCATCGTTGGTGGTCTGAATGAATTTCCAGGCGGTTCATTCCAAGTTGGTAACACCGTTGAGCGTCCAGGACACTCGGTAACCTTCGTTCTTTCTCATCTTAATCGTGATGTGCAGGCAAGAATTAATGCACAAGGATTCATGGGCTTGGGCGTTGGTATCGTTGATAAAGGAAGTACAATTCCAAATAATTGGCTTGTTGATACCTTATTCGATGTAACTGGTATCATATTGAATGTGGTGGATGGTCTATTCATTCATGATCGTACCTTCACCGGATCAGTGAGCAATGCGTCGCTTCTTGCAATTGCCGAATACAATGCGCTCACTCCAGCATACTCATTAATATTTGAGCTTGATCCAACCGTGGCTCAAGATCGTCTCGATACTGCGGGAATCCATGGTGGCGGTAATTTCGTGCTCATTCAACAGGCTGGTGGTGCCTTCAATCCAGGCGCATTGCATCCAGTCGTGCTGAACTTTGATGATCTTGTTTTGACCCCACCAAATGGTGTTATCGCTCCACGTTTGCAAACAGCCTTGTTCTCATCCCGTACATTGCTTGAAGATAATGATCCAGTCGGCGTTGGCGCACAAACATTCTTCCTATTTGCGAAAGTGAAAGATAATTTGCTTGATCAAGGGCGCAATGCCGGTCGCGGTACGGCCGCTTTATTTGAAGATAATTCTGTAACATTCCAAAACCCATTGCGTGTTGGATGGGTTAATGCGCTGACGCTGGGTCGCCAAGATGTTTGGGACATAGCGAGTGCAATAGGTGGCAGTCAACAAGATCGTCGTCTTGAGGCAGCAGAATCTGGAGCGGTGTCTATTCAGGTTGAAGGGGCGGCGCCAGGTGTGGTTGCCTTTGCACAGCAATTAGCATCTTAATTTAATTGGGTAATGCACATGGTTAAGAACAGAATTTAAAAGGAAAAGGAGAGCAATGAAGAGAGTATTTTCGCGCATTGTGCTTATCTCCGCATTATGCTGCGGTCTAGCCAATGCAACGAGCGAATTTAGAACTCCGCTCAGCATATTTCGCGGTTACCATCATTACCCACTTGAACAAGTTGGTAATGCGTGGTGGTATGATCAAACATGTTATTTGTTAAAAACAAACGAAGGACATTTATATTGTCCTGTAGATCAAAAGGATTCACGCAAAGATTCACCATGGATCTATGATACCTGGAGCACAGGCTATTATCGTGGAGCCAATAAAGCATTTATTTGTGATGGTGATGATTGTACTTCCACTCCTTCAACAGGATCGGTGTGCTGTAAGGATGATTGTATTTCCACTCCTTCAACGGGGTCCAGGTGTTGTGATGATGATTGCGGAAATCCATTTGCACCGCAATTAACGCCTAACTCTTGCAGGCCGTGCTCTAATAACAAAAAGCGCGGTTCGCTTTCGACGCTTTGGTTTGGCAAAGAAAGCTTTGTTGGTGAACAAGCATTTGAAGGTGGCATGTTAAATGATGCAAACACACCCAATGCAAATCCTTTTTTGAGTTTTTCTACCATTACACCCAACTTTGCATATTCAGAATGGGGTGTTTTCTTTGGTGGCCATGTTGAACGCCGTCTGGGTAAAAAAGGCCGCTGGCGCGTTGGTGGTCGTGCGAGTTTGCCATTCAAGGTAATTGAGATACAGCAGGCTGGCTGCAGTGAAATTGAAACAGGGCTTAGCGATGTTATTGCGACAGATCCCTTTAACGTTAGTTCAGGTGGACCTTCTGATACCACTGATTTTGCATTCCGTTTGGACTTCCTAAGTTCCTTAATTCGTCCTGGTATTCCTGGTGGGCAAAACTCGCCATTGGTTACGTATGGTACTGGTTCGGGGGCAAATATAACTAAAATAGCCGGAGTTCCGGTCGGGTTTAATTCGATTTCTCAATCTAATCCACCAGTGTTTTTAGTTCAAAGCTTAAGCTCTCTTATTCCACCAAAAACAGCAGTGGCGAATCCCCCAGGTCAGACAAATTATTATTATGCAAAAGTTGCAGCTGGAGCTACCCCCCTCCCCGCAAGCGGCTTAGCACCTGATGCAACGGTTTCCTACTTTGATGGGACTCAAAATTATGCAGCTGCATTAGGGATGGATCGTGCAGCGCAAAGCACCCTGTTTTTAGTGCCTCGTATTCAGACAGACGGTTCGGGCAATGCGACACAATTAACGAGCAATGCCGTTGCAATTTATAATGCAATACAGCAACTGCTCACCGGTCTCGAAAATTTGGGTAACGATTCAGCGGCATCATTTTTCGAAAGTTGCTGCATTGATCTGTGTCGCCAGGAACGCATTGTTGGTCTCGGTGATCTTGAAGCGGAAATTTATGGTGGTTATGGCTCAAAAGATAGTACATGGTTCAGCCAGTTTGTGTTCGGTGTGAGATTCCCAACGGGTACAAAACAAAAAGATCCACGCCGCATCTACTATCAATCAACAGGTCACAACGGTCATTACGAAATCAAAGTTGGATATGAAGGTGGTTGGAAGCCATGCAAATATTTTGCATTCTATGGCGATCTGAACTTCAATCATGCCTTCAGTCACAAAACGAGAAAAGCGGCGCCATTCACGGGAGCAACGATCAGAAATATTGGTCCATGTATTGAGGCCGATGTGTCTTGGGATTATTGGATGTTGCATGCAGATCTAAACTTCTTCCATCCGCGTAACCAAGATCTTGGTTTTATGATTGGCTATGAATTGTTTGCCAAACGAAATGACAAAGTTAAATTCTGTGCACAAACAGCAGTTGACTGTCTTGGCAGAACAGAACCAATTAATGCCTGCTTGCTTGAAGCATGCACCAACTCGTTGGCTAACAAAATTCATTTAGAAGCATTCAATCGCTGGAACTTTGGAGAGCTCTATGCCGGTATGTCGCAAGTGGTTTCTGGTCGCAATGTGATGCAGGAATCAGAGATACATATGGGTATGGCAATTCATTTCTAGTAGTGAAATAGGATGCAAAATGCCAAAAAAGGAAAAAGGTATGAATAAGACAAAAACAAGCAGATTATGGTCTGCATTTGTGTGCACGGGACTGCTTTTTGGTGTTGTGCACACTATTGGTTCAGTTGATGGTGCGGTGATCCAAATCCCGTTAGAATATGCAGAAATTGTATTGGATGCCCTTGAAAGTGCGCTGGCACTTCGTGCGCCGCGACCAGGAGTTGGTCCATCCAATCCGGCGTTTCCCGTTGCAGCATGTGATTCTGCTGAGCTAGCAATAATTGCTGCTTGTGTGTGCGCGATCAAAAATCAGCTCAAAATATGTTGCTCAGTAATTGATGATATTGATTCAAAGATTGATATTATAATTACAAGTACCACAGGTGGATCTTGTAATTTAACTCCGGTGATATCACAATTAGATGCATGTTGCTCAGTAATTGAGGATATCGATTCAAAAGTTGATATTCTGCTGACTAAGACCGTATCGTGTGATTTAACGCCGGTGACGTCACAATTAGATGCATGTTGCTCAGTAATTGAGGATATCGATTTAAAAGTTGATATTCTGCTAACTAGGACAGCATCGTGTGATTTAACGCCGGTGACGTCACAATTAGATACATGTTGCTCAGTAATTGAGGATATCGATTCAAAAGTTGATATTCTGCTGACTAGGACAGCATCTTGTGATTTAACGCCGGTGATTACACAATTAGATACATGTTGTTCAGTAATTGAGGATATCGATTCAAAAGTTGATATTCTGCTGACTAGGACAGCATCTTGTGATTTAACACCGGTGATTACACAATTGGATACATGTTGCTCAGTAATTGATGTCATTGATTCAAAGATTGATATTCTACTTACCAGCACCGTATCTTGTAATTTAACTCCGGTGATTTCACAATTAGATGCATGTTGCTCGGTCATTGATGATATCGATTCAAAAGTTGATATTTTGCTTACTATGACCTTTGCCTGTGACTTAACAGCCATAGAATCGCAGTTAGAGAACTGTTGTTCTGTGCTCGAGGCTACCCTCGGTACTCTTGGCGACACGGGCAGCTGCTTCCCGGTGATTACAACAAAAGCTGATATTGATGGTGCCAATCTGGATGTGATTCAGTGGCTCAAAACCCTCATGTATGAACTCCGTGGTGTGTGTTAATCCATTGATTTGGTAATTGATAAAAAAAGGCTCCGAATTTTTCGGAGCCTTTTTTTGTGCTCTGCATCTATTTGTTTTATGCTAACACTATACCGTTTTTAATCGATATCACGTATAGAATAGAGCTATAGAATCATGGCACAGAAAAAATTTTATGTTACGACCCCTATTTATTATGTAACGGCAAAGCCACATCTTGGCTCGCTCTATTCCACACTCCTGGCCGATGTGCTCAAGCGGTGGCATCGCCTCAAAGGGGAAAAAACTTTCTTCCTAACCGGTACCGATGAGCATGGCCAAAAGATTGCCCAAGCAGCCGAGAAAGTGGGCAAAGAGCCGAAAGCATTTGTGGATAGTTTTGTCCCCGCCTATAAAAGTGCATGGGAAATGTTTGATATCGACTATGACTGTTTTATCCGCACGACCGATGATTATCACAAAAAAGGTGCCCAGCATCTTGTGCAACAGCTGCTCGATAAAGGAGATATCTATAAAGATTCCTATGAAGGCTGGTATTGTGTATCGTGCGAAACATTCGTAACTGAAAAAGATGCGCAAAAGGGAACTGAAGCGCCGCCATGTCCTTCGTGTGGTCGACCAACAATTGAAGTGTCAGAAGAAACCTACTTTTTCAGATTATCTGCATATCAAGAAAAATTGCTCGAATTCTATCGAGAAAATCCCGACTTTGTTGCACCAAAAGAGCGTATGAATGAAATGCTGAGTTTTGTGCAAGCCGGGCTCAAAGATTTGAGTATTTCTCGAACGACCGTTCAATGGGGAATTCCATTTCCAAAAGATCCAAAGCATATCATTTATGTTTGGGTTGAGGCGCTCACCAACTATATAACCGCCATTGGCTACGGACAACCGAATAAACAAAAAGAGTTTGATTTTTGGTGGCCGGCAGATGTGCAAATTTTGGGCAAAGATATTGTCCGTTTCCACGGAGTTTTCTGGCCAGCATTCTTGATGGCGGCAGGATTAAAGTTGCCAAAACGCTTGCTCGTGCATGGTTGGATCAAAATCGATAAACAAAAAATGTCGAAATCTCTCGGCAATGTGGTTGATCCTGTTGAGCTGCATGCGCGCTATGGCACCGATCCTGTGCGCTATTATTTATGCCGCCAAATGGCAATCAACCAAGATGGTGATTTTAGCATTAGTGATCTGGAGCAACGCATTTCATCTGACCTCGCCAATGATTTGGGGAACTTGCTCAATCGCGTGGTGACTCTCGCACTTAAAAATAATCTTGTGACCATCGATGTGCCAAAAAGTTGGTCAGAGGCATCAATGGCGCTGCGTGATGAGTCATGGAATGTGGTAGAAGATTTTGAGAATCACATGGATGATTGCATGTTCCATTTGGCCCTCACGCGTTTGTGGGAATTTATCCACAAAGCGAATGCCTATTTCCATGCGCATGAACCGTGGAAGTTGGCACAAAAAGATCAGAAATTATTCTTGGAAGTTATTGCTGCAACATGTCATAGTCTGCGGGACATTGCTCATTTGCTGTGGCCAGTGATGCCAAAAAAAATGGAGCAACTCCTTTTTAGCTTGGGTCAAAATTTAGAATTCAATCATGATACGATTGAGGACCTTGATTTATGCACATGGCATCACCAATTCAAGCTCACACAAATTCCCGCATTGTTTGAAAAACCAGAACCAACAAAAGAAGAAATTATGGAAGAAAAAGTAACCGTACCAGAATCCCACATCACCATTGATGATGTGGTCAAAGTGGAACTTCGCGTTGGCACTATCACCGAATGTGAGATCGTTGAAAAATCGGACAAGTTGCTTCGCATGCAGGTTGATTTTGGCGATCTTGGTGTCCGCCAGATTTTGGCCGGGGTGCGTGAGTATTATCAACCGGAAGATCTTGCCGGCAAGCAGGCGGTGTTTGTGACCAACTTGAAGCCACGCAAAATGATGGGCATGGAATCGCAGGGAATGATGCTCGTGACCGATAGCGAGGGCGGCAAAAAACGGGTTGTCCAGCCATCTGAAAAGGCGCCAAACGGCTCTCGACTAACTTAGAGTTCGTTAGACACATTACCTGAGTGCCGCGCACTCAAGTGGCATTCATAAAACGCTTTAGAATACACAAGAGGGCGCTTGGTCGAAAGTTAATCGACCAAGCGCCCTCTTGCATGAGTGCTAATTCGAAGATGATCTCTATATCTTTTCATATGGAAGGGCAACGCGCTAGCCTGAAGACATACCATATGGGGGGAGTATGTTTCCAGAGGTTATTTTTGGCTCGCGAGTCACGCTCAAAAGCATGTCTGAGCATTTGCTGATTCCGTATCTGACTGCCTTCTCTGCGCAAGTTCGATTGCTGCTGCATGTGACCTCCGCGTTTGAGGAGGAATGCTATATTCGCGATCGGATTGAAAAAATAAAAAAGTGTGAAACATTTTTTTATGCGATCTACATAAAAAAAGAACGCCAGGTGATTGGCGCTCTCGAAATTCGGGACGATCAAAAACTACGTGGCCAGTTATATTGTTGGCTCAATGAAAATTTTTGGAAAAATGGTTATTTGCATGAGGCACTTGCGGTTGCGGCGCCTGTTTATTTTTCATGCACAAAAAATAATTTTTTCACTGCGCATGTGGATGCGGGCAATGAACAAAGTTATCGTTCGCTCAAACGTTTTGGCTTTGCCGATGCGGGATTTGTAAAGGGTCCGTATGGGTTGCAGTATGAGCTTATTCTGCGGCAACGTCAGCATGAGGGATTGCAGGGATAGATTGAATATCTTTTCTGATGCGTTCCACAAGTTGGTCGATATTTTGTTCAAGCATAGCTAATTTATTTGGTTCCATAGTGTGAACATGCACTCGAAAACCTTTTATCGTTTCCGGGTGATTAGGATTAAGCAGAAGATCATCGGTGAGCACTGCCGCCCAGACAATCAAATGAGATTTTTTGATGCTGAATGGTGCGTTCTGGAGAGCGGCTTTAATCTGCACGCAATTGGTTGTAGGTTTTCCGTGGATTGAGACATTGAGCGGAAATCCCTGGGCTTGGCATGGGAAAGATGCGTGCTCAAGCAAATAGGGAGAGAGCTCCAGCTGGAACATGACATTATGTTTGAGGGTTGGCTTGAGGGCATCAGTAATAATTTTTTTGTGGTCGCCATACCAGCTTTTTAAATTGTATTTCTCAAAAATGAGTTCAACATAATCAATTTCTTTTTTGCCGAAAAGCGGATACCATACGGTTGATAAAAAACTTTTCCACGCATCAAAGCCCGCCGTGTCCCCGGTGAAAAAGCTCAATGCACATTCATCGTATAAATCGCGGCCATACAAATTACTTCCCAATGTGTTGTTACTAAACAAGAGATGGTATTGGGCTTGAAGCTGGAGCCATTGGCCTCCTTGAGATAGATACCGTTTACGTAGGACAACAGGATCTTCTGTGGGAACATAGAATCCATTGGGCTGGCGAAGATGCAGGAATCCATTGCGCCGATGATCCTTTCCAGAAAAGAGTTCATCGAGTTTGGTGTGCAGATACATTAATGCATAACGTTCTTTTTTGCACCCGTGATACAGCGCATAGTTTCCCCTGCCTGTGATATCGCTTTCTGCTGTGAGCATGCGATCGAGGGCCGACAATAATTCTGGATTTTGATTAATTCGTTTTTTTAAATGTGATTTTATTTTTTTCCCCTGAGCAAGAATAAATCCCTGTGATTGGCTCACATTGAGAGGGATGTTCATTTCTTGGAGGCTTTGCGCAAGACTTTGTTTGTGCGCGGTTATCTCATCAGATTCATGTATGAATTGATCAAAGGAAGTATAGCCAAGATACTTTTTGAGCTCGGTTCGTTCGCCGTGAAAGAGAGGCTCAACCGTCATCAGGTTGGCAGAGAACATTAACGGGAATAGAAGTAGAACACGTATAAACAATCGAGTCATCGTCAAGCCCCCATTTATAGGCTTTTATCAAAAAAGTTTTCTGTATATTGAAGATGCCAAAGGGTATGGGTTTGTCAATTAATGTATTCCATCACTCAACATATCTTGGTGTATCTGAGCAACAATATCATCTATTCTTCTATGAAATTCTGCGAGCGTTTCCGGTTCCATGCTATAGGTGAACACTTTGAAATCGCCGCCAAGCACTTCAGGTGAATTTGGATTGAGCAAAATATCATTGGTCAGAATCACACGCCACTGAAGCTTGTGGAGCGACCTACTATAATCCAACGAAAAAATAACACACCATTGGAGCTTGCGCAGCGCTTCACTATAATCTAATGTTCCGCTGAATGGTCTTTGCGCAATGGCATCGAGAATTAACGATGGCTTGTCTTCGCTTGTGCCTTGGAGAACAACTTTTATTTTTGGTCCGCCAGCATGTGCCGGGTAGACTGTTTTATCGATAAGATCAGGAGTGAATGCAAGCTGGAGCAAAACGCCGCCTTCCATTTTGATCTTTAATGCATTCCTTAACTCAGCTTTGTATCGCTCATAATAATGGGTGAGATCATACTGTTCGAATATTCTTTTCACATCAAAAGCAGGGCAGGAGCGATTATTATTTTTTGCAAAAAGATATGCGGTGGAGCTTGTCGCATTGAGCAAGTTGCCCATCAATTCATGATTGGCACTCAGAAGATGATACCGCTCATAGGGGTTATTATTGTTTGATGTACCATGCTTCAAAAAATGAGTTCTTATTGCAGTGGGATTTTTTGTTGGGGTATACGATCCAAAAGGTTGCCGCAATTTGAGATAGTGAGGTCTGTTTCCGTGAATCAATTCCATGAGCTTAGTGTCAAGGTATGTCATGGCATAAATTTCTTTTTTGCAGGAATGGTAGAGAGTCAGAAATCCATCTTCTTTCAATTTCTTCTCATGAGAAAGAGCCGCTTCAAATGCCGGAAGCGCTTTGGGATAGAGGGAAAAATATTTTTGAATCTCTGGTTTTTGCTGCGCAATAGGTTCCGTTTGAGGACCTGATCCCGCGATAAATGCAGAAAGCGCTAGCCACAGCTTCTTAAAAAGCATGGATTCCTCCTACCTTATCAGCAAGAGCATCTTTTCTAATCTGAGCCACAATTGCGTCTATTTTTTTATGAAATGCGGCAAGTTTGTATTGTTCCATACTGTGCGTAAATACTTTGAAATCGCCACGAACCAGTTCAGGTGAATTTGGATTGAGCAGAATATCGTCAGTCAGAATCACACGCCATTGCAAACCATTAATCTGAGATGAAACACTAAATGGTCGTTGCATCAGAGCATTGAGAATCACAGAAGGATTTTCTTCCTTTGTTCCATTGATTGATACATCTCTTTTTGGGCCGCAGGCATGCGCAACATAGACCGTCTTATTAATAAGATCAGGAGTGAATGCAAGCTGGAGAAGCACTCCGCCTCGCATTTCAAATTCCAATGCTTTGTCTATTTCTTCTTTGTACTGTTCATAATAGGTGGTGAGTTTGTATTGGGCAAAAATTTTGTTCAGATCAAATACGGGTGAACTTATATTGCTATTATCCGCAAAAAAGTAAGCCGTGCATTCTCCGCAGTTGCCGATATTTCCGGTTAATGCATGATTGGCACACAAAAGATGGTAGCGCTCATAATCTCGATGGTCAAAATCTGTGCCATTTGTTAGAAAATGATTTCTTGTTTTTGATGGATTTTCGGTTGGAGTATAGTTTCCGAAAGGCTGTCGCAGCTTTAGAAAATAGGGTTTTTTGCCCTGAAATAATTCCATTAGTTTAGTATCAAGATAAGCCATGGCATAAATTTCTTTTCTGCAGGCGTGATAGAGCGTTAGATACCCATCTTTTTTTAATTTTTTTTCGTGTGAAAGGGCCGTTTCAAAGGTCTGTTGTGCCTTGGGATGGGAATCGAAAAATCGCTGAATCATCGGTTTTTGATCAGAAGCTTCTTTGAGCATGAGTGTTTCGGTTGGTTCGATATTCAAATCGATTCCAAGATCATTAAGAGTGCGGGCGCAGTCGTTGCAGGTATTGGTTATTTCCATCGGTTCGGCTATAAAATCAGTAAAATTTTTTGGGCGTACTTGCTCGATCAGTTGAGCACGAATATCACCATTACCACGAATAATAGCTGCAGCCTCAGCTTTTGAACCAGGTAGGCGCAATTGCTCAATTATGGCGCGCAAAATGGATGCCCGTTCATCAGGGCTTTGTACCTTTATAAGGCGTCCAATAAGATCTTTTAAGTTGAGCTCAATGACATGATTTGCGTGAAGCGCAGATGCCAAGATGAGTGTCGAAAGCCCCAACCATAGTTTTCTGAAAACCATGGATTTCCCCCATTTTTGAGAAAGTAATCAGGGTAGCGCCTCTGATGAGGGCTACCCTACTATAATATTCTATTTGAAAAATTTAGCAAAGGGGGAGGAGGCAAGAATGGCTTATAAATCGAGGCTGGAGGCTTATTTTTTATAGCCGCACTCTTTATTGGCACACAGGATCTCAGTGCCTTCCTTGGTTGATTTTTCGGTTAAAAACGGCCATTTACACTTAGGACATGGCTTGTCGATAATCGTATCAAACACAGCGAACTTGCATTTCGGGTAGTTATCACATCCCCAGAACTTGCCGCCGCGCCACACTTTTTGGACCACTTCACCACCGCATTGAGGGCAGTCGAACTTAGCCTTTTCTCGATGGATATATTTGCATTCAGGGTAGCCAGAGCAGGCCTTGAATGGTCCAAATTTGCCCTGAATTTCCCGTAGCGGTTTGCCGCATTGGGGACATTTTTCATCCAAGAGCTCAACCTTTTTGGGTGCAATAAGCTTGATGTTGCCTGCTTCATCCCGTTCAAAATTGGAGGTGAAGGAACATTCTGGGTAGCCCATGCAGCCAAGAAATTCGCCACTTTTTCCGAATCGAATTGCCAATTTTTCTTTGTCGCATTCTGGGCATTTCAATCCCGTTGCGATGGCTTCTTTTTTAGCCTTTTTATCGCCGCCAAATTTTTTCACATCTTCTTTGAAGGTGCTATAAAAAAGTTTCAGCAGCTCATCACGTTCCATCTCGCCGTTAGCAATCTTATCCAGATCCTCTTCCATATGAGCGGTGAATTTCACGTTCATAATATGGGGAAGATTTTCTACCAACATCCGTACAATGGTCATACCTAGCTCTGTCGGCACAAATCGCTTGCGCTCATCGAGAGTGGTATATGATCGTTCGCGGATTGTGTTCAAAATGGCAGCATAGGTACTCGGTCTACCGATACCTTCTTTTTCAAGCGCTTTAACCAGCGATGCCTCAGTAAATCGTGGTGGTGGCTGAGTGAAATGTTGTTTTGGGTCAACCTTGCTCAGAGCAACCGGATCTTTTGCTTTAAGATCTTTTGGCAATATAATTTTTTGTTCTTTTTCATCATCATCAGAAGCGCTATACACTTTCAAAAAACCATCAAAGATGAGGGTTGATCCGGTTACTTTGAAAACGTATTTGCCACCAGTGAGGGTCACTTGGCGCTGTGCATATTCAGCTGCAGTCATCTGGCCAGCAATGAATCGCTTCCAAATGAGATCATAGAGTTTTGCCGCATCGGCAGGCAAAAAGCGTTTAATTTTTTCTGGCGCTAGGTTCACGTCAATAGGGCGAATAGCCTCATGCGCATCTTGCGTGTTGCTTTTGCCCTTCTTTTCAAACACATTCGCTTTTGAGGGCAAATACTGTTTTGTAAAGTTACTTCCAATATAATCGCGCGCCTGTTTTAGTGCCGTGTCTGAAAGACGGAGCGAGTCAGTACGCATATAGGTAATGAGCGCAACTGGTGAGCTTTCATCGCCAAGTGGCATACCTTCATAAAGCTTTTGCGCAACCTGCATCGTTTTCTTAACAGAGAAGCCAAGCGTGTTATATGCCGCCTGTTGCAATGTACTGGTCATGAAAGGAGCGGGAGCATTTTTTTTGCGTGTTTTATCTTCAACCGAATCAATAATATAAGATTCTTTTTTCAGATCACCGACAATCGCATCAGCCGTTTTTTGATCACCAATCTCAGCCTTTTTCGTGCCGATGTGGCTCAGCTGAGCAATGAACTCTTCTTTATTATGTTTGAAGGTTCCGTCGATGGTCCAATATTCTTCAGGTTTGAAGTTACGAATTTCTTGTTCACGTTCGCAGATTTGGCGGAGAGCAACCGATTGCACACGGCCGGCCGAGAGGCCAGGAGCAATTTTTCTCCATAAAATGGGAGAGACTTCGTAGCCCACCCATCGATCAAGAACGCGGCGTGCTTGTTGGGCGCCAACTTTTTTCTGATCAATTTCTGAAGGATGTGCGATCGCTTCTTCGATGGCTGTTTGGGTGATCTCATTGAAAGTGATGCGATGAATTTTCGCACTTTTTTTGATGACCTTCACCAAATCTTCATTGACGTTCCAGGCAATGATTTCACCTTCTCTATCAGGATCGGGCGCTAGATAGATGGCATCAGATGTGCTCGCTGCTTTGCATATATCAGCTAGCGTCTTATCTTTGCCTTCGAGTGTTTCGTATTCTATATCAACCGTATCATTAATAGTTACACCAAGGCGTTTCTTAGGCAGGTCTTTCACATGTCCCATAGTGGACATGATCTGAAATTCGCTACCTAAAAACTTTTTGATAGTTTTAATTTTTGCGGGTGATTCTACAATGAGCAGTTTCTTCATGCCGGCCTTTTTTGGCTACCAATGCCATTTATTACATCGGTAGAATGGGCAGAGTTTCGTTTATACATACGTTTTTATAATAGCGGTGGAAATTTCAAAGTGTCAAATTTAATTATTGAACAGCTCCCCATTGCCGCTATGTCAGTAGGTTGCCGTACGCTCTCTCGTTCATCTCAAGAACCCTGAGTATAAAGTTTCAAAAAAATCATGCAATATGGGCTGATCTTGTTTCTGTGAAGATGCTATAGTAGGCTGTGCCATGATTAGTGCGTTCGGAAATCAGGGAGAGTTGTCTATGAATCTTATGCAATCGTGGAAAGAAGGGCTTGGATTATTGGCCCCCCAAAATTTGAAGCTGTTTTTATTGGTCACCATGAAAAATACAGGTGATGCCTATAAACTATTGCTTCCTTATTGGGCCTTCATGTTTCTCGGCAAATTCTTGCTCTATTGGATACTCCCCTATCCGCTTGATCCGACCGTAGTGCCGTTTGTCTCAGGTGCATCTCTTTCCTGGATGATTGGCAAATTCTATGATCTCATTTTTCTCTATGTTGTTTGTTTGGCCTGTCGACCATCGTTAGGCCGTAAGACGATCCACTATTTTGTTGGCCGAATGCCCGACCTGATCCGGATTATGTGTGCGCAAATTGCTCTCGGTATTTTATTTTTGGTTTCTATAACCTTGCCAATCTTTCTTATTTCAAGGGTATTTCAATCAGCCACTGGCATCATCGAATATGGAGCATATTTTTTGACTGGCAATCTTTTGAGTCCCTCATTATGGGTCATATTCAACATATTCTTCTTGGCCGATGCCAATACAATATGGCAATCGGTGCGCAATACAATCTGGTTTGTCTTCTATAATTATCCACTCGTTATGAGTTTGAGTACTTTTTGTTTTGGGTTAGTTTGGCTGCTGTGGCAATTAGAGGGATTGTTTGAATCGCTCGTGCACCATAACCCGCTCGTACTTCTTGTGATGATTTGGATTGGCCATTTTGTGTATTGGCCGTTTGTTGTTTCTTTGTTTGCTAATGTCTATATAAAGCGTGCATATGAATATGCGGATGAGTATAGCGCATAGAAATTGGAGTTAGTAATGGACGTAATCGCGATAGTAAGAACAGTTCTCTCACGTTTGATGTTAGTGCTGGTCATTATTTTGTTTGTGCCCGTTCTCCTCATTTTCATGGCACTCCCTGATCGGATAAAATACCGCTCACGGTTGTTATACCGCATGATCCACTTCATTTATTGGGCCATTTTTAAATGTTCATTCTTGCCCATCACATTCACCGGCACAGAAAACATTCCTGATGATGAACCGGTTGTGTTGGTTGCCAATCATCAATCATCATTGGATATTCCGCTCGTTGGGTGGCTTTCAAAAGGCAAACCCCACATCTGGTTGGCGCGCAGTGAGTTGCTTGAGTCATTTCTTTTTCGATGTTTCATTCCTCATTTGGCCGTTGTTGTCGATGTTAATAATGTGCAAAAAGCTTTTGGATCAATGCTCAAAATTTTGCGATTAGCGCGGCAAACTGATGCAAATATTGTGCTTTTTCCTGAAGGAGCACGTTTTGATGATGGAGAGATACATGAATTTTTTGCTGGCTTTGCTATACTTGCCCAGCAAAGCGATCGGAAAGTGATTCCCGTTCGCATATTTGGAGCAAATAAGGTGTACCCGGTTAATTCATTTTTAGTTCACTGGCATCCGATCAAAGTAGTTGTAGGTAAACCGATGACGAGTGGAGAGGGTGAGGGTGAAAGAGAATTTTCTAATCGAGTGCGCCAATGGTTTATAGAGCAAAAAGAGGAATAGCTCGTGGAGTATTTTCTCCGCCTTGCCAATCCATCCGTTTTGTATGTATTGGTACCATTGGTTTTTCTGATTCCGCTTCTTCGTAGTCGATTTGGCATGTCTGCTCGTTACCGATTTTCGTTAGCAAGCTGGACTTTGCGCGCAGGTGCTCAAAGTAAGCACATTCACCAAACAATCTTTTGGTGGTTCCACTTTCTCATTCTCGCGCTGCTTGCATTCTTCTGCGCAAAGCCGCAATTGGTTGATTCTCGCTCAAAAATACAAGTGCAAGGAATTGATATCGTTCTTGTGCTTGATGCCTCAGGCAGTATGCAATTTAAAGATTATGATGATCAGCACCGATCCCGTTTTGATGTGGCGAAAGATGAAGCAATTCGTTTTGTGGAAAAACGTGATCATGATGCAATTGGGCTGGTGATATTTGGCAATGATGCGATCTCGCGTTGTCCAATCACGCATGATAAAAAAATTGTAAAAAATATGATCAGTGAATTAAAGCTGGGCGACATTGATCCTGATGGAACCAAACTTGCAACGGCGATGGTGACGGCCATTAATCGTCTCAAGCGGTCAAAAGCAAAAAGTAAAATTATGATTTTGCTCACTGATGGAGAGCCGTCGGAAGGGGACATGGATCCGGCAGCAGCAATCACTATTGCACAAAAATTGGGCATCAAAGTGTATACTGTTGGTATTGGATCAGAAGAGCCAGAAGTGTTTATGCATCCATTCTATGGGATGGTGCGCAAGCCATCGGTGAATAAAAAATTACTCGATACCATTGCGCAAGGTACTGGTGGAAAATCTTTCATGGCGCACAATGCACAAGATATGCGCGCGATCTATGACACGATTGATGCGCTGGAAAAAACAGAATATGAAACACCCATTTTTAGTCGTTATTATGATCTATTTGGGTATGGGGTTGCAGCAATTCTGGTATTAATTTTTGCAGAGTTATTTCTTTCAACTTTTGTGTGGTTTGGTATATGAATTCCTGGTTTCCAATTGCATGGGGAGCAAAACACAATAGCATGTGGCTCCCACTTCTTTTTGTAGCGCTTATGTTATTGATCTATCGTCTGATCAAAAAGCAGCGTGCGGTCAAAAAGCTGACCGGCCTACGTTTGACTGAATTAGTGCGCAATTTTTCTGTGCCGCGCAACATCATTAAATTGGTGTGCATGTCTCTTGGCATTTTGAGTCTCTTGATTGCGTTGTTGCATCCGCAATGGAGCAGAAAAGAGCAGGTTGTCTCGCAACGGGGCCGCGATGTATTTATAGCGCTTGATGTTTCTCGCAGTATGTTAGCAACTGATTGTGCACCGAATCGGCTTGCCTGTGCAAAAGAAAAAATTAAAAAATTAGTTCGATCGCTTTCATGTGAGCGAGTCGGGCTTATTTTATTTTCTGGCTCGGCATTTGTGCAATGTCCGCTTACAGATGATTACGGTGCATTTTTTATGTTTTTAGATCAAGTTGATGTTGAAACCATTTCCTCTGGCACCACAGCGCTCGATCAGGCACTTAAAATCACACTTGATGCGTTTGCTGGAATGCCGAAAAAGAAAAATAAGTTGCTCATCATTTTCACTGATGGAGAAGATTTTTCGAGCAACCTACGCGGTCTCAAACAACAAGCACAAGAAGCCAATCTGCGCATCTTTGCATTTGGAGTTGGAACTGCTGAAGGGGCGCCAATTCCTTTGTTCGATGAACATGGAAAGGGCGCTGGACATCAAAAAGATGAATATGGCAAAATAGTGATATCCCGTTTGAATGATGGCATTTTGCGTACACTTGCCCAGGATGCGGGAGGCAAATATTTGTCGGTGACGTCAGATTCTTCAGATGTGCATCAGTTAGTTTCTTCTATAGAGAGTTTTGAAAAAGAACATTTGGATGATAAATCAGTATCGGAATTAGAAGAGCAGTATCACTACTTTTTGTTGGCAAGTTTTTTCCTCTTTGCGCTTGAGTGGTTGTTATGAACTATATATTTTTTGCACTCATAGTTGTCTTTTGCTCCAGTTCTATCATGAATGCAATGACTGGGTTGCACTATGGTCGCGCAATTACCTCGGCCCAAAAAGAGGATTGGCAATCAGCGCACGAGCAACTTAATAATTTGGTGATTGATGCGCCAAATCGCCCAGATCTTTTATATGATTCCGGTGTTGCCTCCTTTAAAACAGGTAATTTTGAAGAAGCGAATGCTTATTTTGATCAAGCAGCGCAGCATTCTCAGAATGATAAGCCGTTGCAGGAAAAGGCATATTTTAATTTGGGTAATGCTGCGGTGCAATTAGAGAAGCTGGAAGATGCGATAGCGCACTATGAAAAAACGCTCGAACTCAATCCAGACAATCAGTATGCAAAACATAATCTTGAGACAGTCAAAAAAATGCTTGAGCAGCAGCAACAGCAAGATCAGAAGAACGATCAGAAAGATGATAAGCAGGACAAGCAAGACCAGCAGAAAGACCAAAAGCAGGATCAGGACAAAAATAAGCAAAACGATAATTCATCTCAAGATGATAAATCAGAAGATAAAAAAGAAGATAAAGGTCAGGACTCCGAAGGGGATAACGATTCCGGAGATGAGGGCAAACAGGAGCAGGACAAGAAATCCGGAAAAGACCAAGAACGGAATCGAGATAAGAAGTCTGAGGGAAAACCTGAGCAAGAGAAATCCGAAAATGATGGAAAACAACAGGAAGAAAAACGCGATCAGAAATCCGATCAGAAAAAGAATGGGGATAAGGGTGAAAAGCAAAAAGAAGAAAGACAACACGATAAGTCTCCAGAGCAGCAACAATCAGATTCTGAAGACAACGATAAAAACGAAGCGGAAAAAAAGCAAGTAAATCCCGCAGCATTAGCAGCGGAAAATGATGAGGATTTATTTGGCAAGAATGAACAATGGATGGCACGCTTATTACGTGCTCGCGAAGATGCGGATCAAGATTCAAATAAAAAAATGATTAAGGCAATGGTTGATGATAAATTGGCAGGTCATGAAGGACAACGTTGTTGGTAGAATAGGCTACCTATTTTGTATGCTCAGCTTCTGCATCCCTGTGTATGCAGAAGTGATATTGCGCGCGGTGAATGATGAGGGAGACATTGTTGAGCAGGTGCACATTGGCCACCCATTCACGCTCGAAGTAATGATTACCGATCTTGGACAAGTTGCACCGCCTGCTATCGAGGGTGCGAGTCAGCTTGCAATTCGTCGCACTGGTTATCAGATGCACACGATCAATGG
>Ga0268264_10000763_pt1 | contig 35946 bp, 44 predicted proteins | sample KBSSwiS32_FD_190357 | JGI IMG/M metagenome (GOLD analysis project Ga0268264, IMG submission 190357) | Switchgrass rhizosphere microbial communities from Kellogg Biological Station, Michigan, USA - KBS Switchgrass S3-2 (SPAdes) (version 2) | ecosystem: Host-associated > Plants > Roots >...
CCGCTGCATATAGATGAGGGGAAGGCTTGCCTATGAAGCCTAGCGCTTTAATCCGATCCCCGCGCCAGCCGAAATGGACATCCACACCGTGCTCCTGACCGCTATTATCGAATGGCGTTTTGACATCGTGAACAAAGGTCCCGCCAAAGAACTCTCCCGCCGTCGCCGGTTGGGAGACGAAGAGCGTTACCGTTGCAGCAAAAGAGAGACTTAATCTTAGAACAGACACCCCCATGACTCCGGCTTCTCCTGCTAGGAACCTTGTTCGCGGTTGCCGATGAACTTGCTGTCAACGTCGGCCCAAGTGTAGACAGGCCGATGGCCCAACGGTGCCCGGCAGCGCAATGTTCCTTTGCCAACAAGGGGCCGCCGGCCTCGTTTGACGCGATCGCGTGGGCTTCTTCTGGAATGGGCCGGAAGCGGACATTTTGGTTGCCGTGTCATAAGCAACAACCGACGTTGTTGCTGATGATACACCGCCGGAGCTTGGGTGAGACGTCCCGCCCAACACTAGAGAAGTTGCACTACGCGATCTTGTCGCCTGAACTTTAAGGCGTCTCGGACATTATTTTACCATGCGACAACGATGGCCCGAACGATTGTGGATCGTCCGACATGGCCAGAGCGCGGGAAATGTCGCGCGCGACGCGGCGCATGCCGCAGGCTCGCCAATAATCGATATTCCGCAGCGTGACATGGACGTGCCCCTGAGTGAGTTGGGTCAACAACAAGCAGATGCGTTGGGGCGGTGGTTTGCCAAGCTTCCCGATGCTGACAAGCCTGAAGTGGTGCTCTCGTCTCCCTATGTCCGCGCTCGCCAGACGGTCCAGGCAATCTGCGAAGCTGGTGGCATGTCGGGCGACAAGCGCCCCCCAATTGTAGATGAACGGCTGCGCGAGCGCGAATTTGGAGTGTTCGATCGGCTGACCACTTCTGGAATCAAGGCTCGCTTCCCGGATCTTGCGGAGCATCGCGCGCTCCTCGGTAAGTTCTATCATCGGGCACCCGGCGGCGAGAGCTGGGCTGATGTCATCCTGCGCCTGCGGAGCGGGCTCGACACCATCAGCCTTCATTATGCTGACAGGCGGGTTCTCATAGTATGTCACCAGGTAGTTGTGCTTTGCCTTCGATACATCTTGGAAGAAATGGACGAAGCAACGATTCTCGCGATCGATCGGCAAGGCGATGTCGTGAACTGCGGTGTCTGCGAATACGAATTTGAACCAGACGATGCCAAGCTGTGCGTGCCAAAACTGGTGCGTTACAATTTCGCCGCGCCGCTTGTCGACCAGGACGCGAAAGTGACTTCAGAGCCCGATGCGATGGTGGCGGCGCGATGAGGGAGCCGATCGTCGTCGACACCAATTTGCTGCGTGAGTTTCCGCTACCTCATCACCCCAGCGACGCCGACAAGGAAGATCGTGGCCTCGCTTTCGTCATCGCCGGAAGTCCAGAGCTTCCCGGAGCAGCCGTGCTCGCGGGTCTTGGTGCGTTGAGATCGGGAGCCGGCAAGCTGAGGATGGCTACCTGTGAGACAGTCGCGTTGGCGCTCGGGATCGCAATTCCGGAAGCCAGTGTGATCGCGTTTCGCGAGGACCAGGAAGGCTGCATCCATCCCGAAGCGATCGCCCCTCTCGTAGGGCGCTGTGGCGACGCGGCCTCTTTGACCCTCGGGCCCGGCATGCAGAAAGGGGTGGGGCTAACCTCGTTCATTGAAGCTTTGCTTGCCGGCGGTGGTGACTTTCCTCTGGTACTGGATGCAGCTGCGCTGGGGGTGCTGAAACCGCTGTCCCATTATCTTCGCTCCTGGACCGGCGGGTCTATCCTGCTCCCCCACGCCGGCGAAATGGCGCAATTATTGGATCGGGACCGGGACTCGATCCAGAATGACCCGCTGCCCGCCGTTCGTGCGGCTGCTGCCATGTATGGATCTATAGCCCTGATTAAGGGAGAATGGAGTTTTATTGCCACGCCGGACGGCCGAAGCTTTAGGTTTCACGGCGGCGGCGTGGGCTTAGCGACCTCCGGTTCGGGAGATACCCTGGCGGGCATTGTAGGAGGGCTCGCTGCAAGAGGTGCCGACGCCCTAGCCTCGGTGCTATGGGGGGTCTACCTCCACGGAGAGGCAGGGAGGCTTTTGTCGAGACAGGTGGGCCGAATAGGATTTCTCGCTCGGGAAATACTAAACCACGTGCCCCGTCTCATGGAGACGTAGGCGCAAGACATGCCAAGTGCGGTTGTCTCGTAGCACCGCCCTCATTATATCGATCCTCTGTTAAGGCTTGCCGTCGTCTTTTAGTCGGTGCGCCTCCTCCGCTCGATAGAGCAGTTCAGTCGAACGCTCCGTCTGCTCCAGATCCGATTTCCTAGATTGCCTGTTTCTAATCAACGCCCACAAAAGGACGGCCGCGAGGACGATTGGGCCTAGAATTGTCAGGAATCCCCACGAGAATCCAGCATCGGTCATAAGCAATCCTATTCTCCGAGATTACTCTCAGAACTCAGCCGCTCAGCCGCTCGATCCTGCGCCTCCCGATCATTGCCATGACGCTCGATTAAGGCAAGCGCCTGTTCGACAGAGATGCCGTGCTTGTCGGCGAAGTCGCTCAGTGCATAAGGCTGTTCACGTGCAACCCGGCTGCGATCGCGGCCATCCACATCTGTCCTGCTATCAGGCATGATTACTCCTTCGCCGGCAAAACGGGGGACCTCCCAACGACGTTCCGAAAGACCTTACTAACGCAAGTTACTCAGTAGGTTAGGAACAGGGGGAAGATTCGCTGCGCGGCAAGCGCCCACAATTTAAAGCAGGTTATGGAAACGCGTCTTCAGACACGCTATCTTTTGCCGCCTAGGAGGAGCTATGACACATCGCGATCCAAACCGCGGCCAGTGCCTCCTCTGCCACCCTCAGAGTAAGGTGGATATGGGCCAAGGCAGTCGCGAGGCCAATTTTGGTAGCCGACCACCACCTCCCAAAGCGCAACCCGAGACCGAATATTTTCTCTTTCGAGCAGAGGGCGAACTGGAGGCCGCTCAAAGCGCGTCGCATCCAAAAGCTGTGAAATCGCATTACGTATTAGCCGCGCACTACCTCGATCGGGTTTACGGACCGGACGGTGGCGGCAGCAAGGGCTAATCTTTCCAGCCTGCGTTTGAGCAACCGCATTATACGATGCTCGCATGAACCCTCGACCCTGCGGCTTTCTGGCTCCCCAGCCTGTCATCCTACGCGCGGCAGGAGGTCACTTATCGGAAGGCTACCGCAGCTGCGTGTGGATAGTATTCGGCCGCGGCGCCAATGCTGTTGTGCTGAACTTGGGGTCTCGTAAGGCCATCGCGGACAAGCTTTGCGGAGGGCTGGTCATATAGAAAGGGGAGAAATGATGAAGGGACCGAGGCTCGACGTGATCGGAGCTGTGATCATCGGAGCATGTTTGCTTGTGATGATCGTTGGTTTTCTTTTTCACATTGGATGGAATTGGCTTGATAAAATCCACTGGTGAAATTTCAAACTAAGACGCTACTCGGCTGCCGATTTACCTATTTTTCAACTCTTTAGCGCATAACTGGGCCGTCCAGGAGGGTGCTATGGAGCGAGAGCCTTTGGCCTTTAGGGATGGGCGGCCCGAAACACACGGCCAGGATTTCTTGGACAAGCCTTGGGTGTGGTGGACCTTCTTCTCGATCCCCGCCCTGATCTTCGTGGGTACGGTTTGGTATCGCTGACCCGTCCGCTCAGCTGGCCGGATCACAGTAGTGCGAATGCCTGATGTTCCGATCGTTACGCTGCGCCTGTCACGCGCATTGGATTAAGCGCGCCCCGCAGAAGTCACTAACTTAGGTTTTTGTGTCCCGATTCCATTGGAACAAGAGGCCCGCATCGACGTCTTTCGCAGATGAAAATCACCTGCCTGCTGGGGCGTCATTGGCCCGTCGCCGCCTTTTCCGAGTGGCAGGAAGGCTATCAAACCAGTCACTGTGCGGATTGTGGCTGCCCGATGGAAAAATCGATGCGCGAACTATGGAAGGCCACCGCACGACCGAGCTTCCCCAAGCTCGCCGTAGCAAGGAGGCGCGTTCTCTAGTCTCAGCGCACGCCCGCTTTCAGTCCGGTAGGATAAAACATCTCGGGAGCATGCGGTATTACGTATAGTGCCGGTTCACCGTGCCGACGCTACACCCGACGCTCTTGGAGGCTGCCTACGGTCGCACTCGTAGCAGGTGTCACACGAGCAGCAACTGACGTTGTGGGACAGAAATGTTTTCGATTCGAAACCTAGGCGTAGGGTTATTTCATCCATTTTGGACTAATGGCGTCCACCATGGCAACGCGGATCGAAACCCTGGTCTCTGACGTGCGGCTGATACGCCGGGCCGCTGCGGACGCTGGGGAACCGGTCACCAAGGCGCGTCTGAACGAGCTAGCAAATGAACTCATAACACTGGTTCGAGCTCTCGTCCGAGATGAGAGGTCCAGGGGCTCAATGCACTGAGCCCGGTCGCCTATCGGCAGGACTATCCAGCAAGCGCCCCCAAAACCCGGCGCCACGCAAAGTTTCCTTAAGCATCTGAGGCTACATTGGGGTCGTGTCCTACCGCGAACGAGGACGGCGGAGATGGTCAGAGAATATATTGAGATTACCGAGTGCGGATCCATCGCCTCTCTAATAGAGGAGCTGACGGCCGTGAAGCGCGGGATGCCTACGGGATCAACTGAAGAGCAACTGCGATTTCGTGGGGACGATAACTTCGGTCGCCATCTTCTAGTGACCTACATGCGGCCGGAGACGACCGAGGAGGCGCTATTGTCAGGTGCATTGTCAGCTAAGCCGCGGAGTGATTGGGCCGATCCGATGCCCCTCAAAAGCGTGTCTGCCCGGTAAGGCGATTAAAACGTCAGCGGCGGCCCGATCATCAACGATGAATCGGAAGTGGATTCGCTCGCTAGCGGGCGCCCGTCGCTTTTGCCGTAGGTGCAGAGACGCCGCTGCTGGTGCCCGGAGGATTGCGCAGGTATGCCCAACCGACCAGCACAGCGATGATGACGAGCAACAGTCCTAGCATCATCACAGCCGAACCGCGTCTCGCACCCCAGGGACGCTTTTGATTATCCATTATTCGTTCCTGAGCGGGATTGCCTTGCCGAATAGTTGATCATCAGCACGAAAAGCGTCGCTGCGCACGAGGCGCAGGTGCGGGCGCGTAATCCGAAAACTGGACTCGCGACTGCCCTGTCCCATATCCAACTTCCGCTCCGCCTCACAGACGCCGCAATGGTGTTCTTGCTCATAGTTCATTGCGCCCTCCAAGTTAGAAACTTTCCCTAACGTGCGGACGAAGCGCGTGTTGAAAGCTGAAGCACCAGCCGGCTGAGGTCCTCGGAAAGTCCTTCCTGGCCTCCGCTGGGAAAACTGGCGCGAAGGCATGTTCCGATGCGAGTCAGCGCAGCCCCATTCAAGCAGTCGACGCTCCACGTTCCGACCAACGCCCTACGGATGACAGGACTATTACGGCGAAACGTGGTTTCGATAAACGTAGCGAGACCGACAATAAGGCCTGAACAAAGTACAACCGAGAACAGATGCCCCATGTTATGTCCCCCCTTGGAGGTGCCTTACGGCAGCACATTGCACAACACGGGAATCTACCTTTGGTTCCAAGGACTTCTCCGGCATCGGGCGCCTTCGCCAGTCAGCGGCATCGAACGTTCCGTTTGATTACGCCTGCGGTATTTCCGATCGGTATGCGGGAGGGTGGCAGTTAACTCATCGTAAGTACGATGAGCACCTTGGCCTAGTTTATATGGTATTTGCGAGGCTCAGCCTGCAGCAGCTTAGCGTTCGCGCTGCGCCTCTCTACCTGTTCAAAGCGAACCATCCATCCTGATACGAGGCCACGCGTGAAGCCCTACGCCAACCTTTTGCGATGCGGAGAAAGGATTCCCGAAAGCTGCCGTTGCACTCGGCCGCGCGCCGATCCATCTCTATTGCCCGCTCACTACATTCTGGCCGGGCACTACCTCGATCGTGTTTGCGGACCAGATGGCGGAAGCAGCGACGATCAGCACGCTTGAATCTCTTAACGGTTCTCCTCAATCCGGTAGGATAACCATCTCAAGAGCATGCCGCACACTGAGCAGGCCATGCCTGCGGCGAGCGTAATACCAAGCCAGAGATTCTCCGAGGCGGCTTTCCAGCTAACGACGCCCAGCAATACAACGCTGAGCGTCGATACCAGGTAGCCCGTACTTTTGAGGGTTTGTGGCCGATCCACCCCGGTCAGGCGGTCAGCCGCTCTGCTGCCTTGTCCAAGGCTTCGCGATCGTTACCATGTCGCTCAATGAGTTCGCGTGCCTTCTCCACGCTTATGCCGTGTTTCTCAGCGAAGTACTGGACCTCGTAAGGCTGGTCGCCAGCCACGCGGCTGCGATCGCGGCCATCCTGTGACGATTTGTTGTCTGACATGATTGCTCTCCTTTGGCGCAAAAACGGCGATTCGGCGCAGAACGTTCCCGGCTCCTCGACTGGTCGAAAGCGTTTGCGGGCAGGATCGAATTGGCACGGGAAGCGGCCCCGGATTCGCTCGCAATAGAGCCGACCGCCCGACGATGTCGTTTCAAACTCGCAGTAGGTTTCAGGCGGAATGTCGGAGTAAACGTACATGCCGCTTTCGCGAAACCATATCCGGAGTTCTCGCGCGTCTTCGTTATAAGCAACTCGCGAAATCGCACTAGACGATAGTTTTGTAGCCCGCATTGCCTGTCCTGCCGAGACGAGTCCGACAGAAGGGGTGCAACACTCCAATGTTCCGAGTTGGTCGACAGACCGAATCCGTTTCAAGCCGAGACGAGTCAGCTTCGCCTAAAGGCCTTGTGCCGCGCTAATCCAGGTTATTCACTACGTGAGGAACGCGCGGGCCGGATGCCACGTTCGTCCGGCTCACAATCACAGCGAGGTAGAGACCCATGGCCGAAGTGCCCACCGCAACTTTGTACCGGATGAAGCTTCCTGACCACGAGTGCCCCTACGGTCTCCGCGCCAAGGAGTTGCTGGAGACCAATGGGTACGAGGTGGACGAACATATCCTCGATTCTCGCGAGGTCGTTGATGCGTTCAAAGGGGAACATGGTGTGGCGACCACACCGCAGGTCTTCATCGGCGGCGGTCGTATCGGGGGTAGCGACGAGCTGGAGCGCTATCTGGCCTCGGACGCGTGATGATGTGCAGCCATCGGATGATTGGAGATGGATATGCCTAAGGATAAAGCGAAGGTGGACAGTACCGGCCGATCGGGAGGGGGGGATTCCGGAGGCGGAGCCTATCCCAATCCCCACACGGGCAAGCAGCCCAAAAAGGGCGGTTTCATGAGCACGGGTGGCAAGAGCGAAATGGGTTATGAGGGCGGCGACAACCCCAACGCAACCACGCAGCAAGAGGACTAGGTGTGTCGGACGAGGAAGCCGAGCAGGACGCCTCGTTCGACCTCGAAGGTCCCGACGAGGATAGCTGTGTGTGGCTGGTCTCCGGCAAGGGAGAAGATGCTATCGTGTTGAACTTGGGACCCCGCAAGGCAGTTGCCGAGAAACTGTGCGGATGGTTGGCTCAGATAGACTACGGGGATTAGCTGTCCCTACCTCAACCGGATGGATCACGGTCGCTTGAGCAGGCTTTGAATCGTAGCATGCCGGAGCTTATCCTCGCCGCGAAGAAAACGGGCGCGAACCTTCAGCTTGGGTTGCAGCCACGTCGCCCCCGATCTTTTCGAGATCGGCATAGGAGGTTGGCTGACTTCAAGGTTCGGCGCTTCAGTCCAGAACCGGTCGCGATCCGCATCTGAGAGCGTGAGCATGGCGCCGCCGACATATTCCAGAGCGTCGTCAATCTCGCGAGCCAACAAGACGGTCGTGGGCCCGCTTCGGTTGCGTTCGTGACCGATCACAAGAAACTCGCCCTCATCGAAGCATTTCGTCTTCAACCAGCTTTTAGCCCGGCCAGCTCGGTAGGCGCTGTCGACCCGCTTTGATACGACGCCTTCGAGCCCTTGCTGACCGCCGATCTCGAGCAGCGCATCGCCATTGCCGATGATGTGATCGCTGAACTGGATCTTCCGCGCCGGATCATTGGCACCGAGAAGATCGCTCAGCTCCGCTCGCCGATCGTCCAGGCGAGCCTTCCGTAGATCCTTGCCGTCGAGGTGCAGCAGGTCGAACGCCATGAACACTAAGGCGTGGGGCCGCTCCATGATGGACCGCTTGAACTCGCCATAGCGAGAGCGGCCGTTCTCGTCTTGCACGATCATCTCGCCATCGATGATTGCTGTTGCGCACGGCAAATCCACCGCTTGATCCACAATGGGCCGATAGAGATGGGACCAGTCATGTCCGTTGCGCGTGAATGCTCGCACGCGATGCAGCTCGATCACAAGCTGGGTGCGGTAGCCGTCGTACTTTAGCTCGTGCTGCCATTCGTTGCCCGCGGGTGGCACGTCGACCAGGGTAGGATGCATGAGTTCGGTAAAGTCTAGCTTTGGGGTTCGTGCCGGCCAACTAACCGCCGTGTCGGGCAGGGGCTCGTGGCCCGGTTCCTCGTGATATAGCACGTCACCGAGGTTGCGGCGATCGACCGGCTGTCGGCACTCGTGGCATCGGTAGAAATGGTGGAGCTCGTCCGGAAGATCAGGCGCCACTACCGGAACGGCATTCATACTTTCACGCGCAATCCCCCGCGGAATCCGCAGCCTGACCGGCTTGTCTTCTGCGCCGGATAATGCTCGGGACATGTCGACTCCTGAAAGAGCCGGACTCAACAGCAATTCGGCTATTGGGTTCCGATTCCGCATGGTGGGACTACCGCGCCGCTCGGGGAACATGGGTTCGAGCAATGACGTTCTAGCGCCAATAGGAGACGGAAAATGGCGAAGAACTCGGATTCAAAACAGAACTCAGGTCAGAAGCAGGACCAATGGTCGGACGGAGTGTCCAAATTGATGGAAGCAGGCCGGGCGAACATGACAGCCTTCAATCTATTCGGTGTCGGAATTGCCGCGCTAGGTGCTGGAGCCTTTGCATACATGATGGATCAAACCCGTCGCAACGCCGCCTTGGAGGGTGCGCAAAAGTTGGCGGATCAAATGAAGGAGATGTGGGGACTGCCCGGGTCTCAAGCGGGCAGATACGGTTCCACTGACAATTGCCCTGGCACCCACGCGGCGGGAGACCAGCCGACCCCGGACTGAGGAACGACGCCCGGCCCGATTGGTTATCGTCGCAAGGAGAACGACTATGGCGGACGAAAAAGAGACAGACAGTGCATCCCAGGGTACGGGAGCGCGCGAGGACGGCATCGACCAGGTAGAACTCACCGAAGAACAGCGCATTGAACTACGACACCGCCGCGAGTTGGCCAAAGGCGTCGATGACGCTGATGCCAGCCACCAAGGCGGAGCGGGCGCACAAGGCGGAGCGGTTGATTTCGGGAATCCGAAGAACTTCGGCTTGCCTAATTAGCGCGAAACCAGACTACTTCGACGACTGTGGCCCCGCTGGCTACGGCTGTGGCATGCGTGGACCACGCCGCATCAGATCCATTCCGGATGCAAAGTCAGTTGCAAAAAGCACCTGATAATGATCTACGTGCCGTGGGAGTGGGCCTCCCCCTACCCCCACCCTGAACCTAGGGCCAGCTTCGTGCTGGCCTTTTTTTCCTTCGTTTGACTAGACGGACAAATGCCCGAGCCTTGCGACCCGGGCACCAGCGATACTCCCCTAAATGATCCGCTCGCTCATTACGAGGATGCAGGATCATGCCCTGAACCTAGGCCGATGGCCGCTGTTTCAGTGCCTTTCGTCTATTCGATCGCAGCGACGGAGTCATCGGCTTGGGAACCCGAGACATGCTTTCTCGGCCGCGCTGTTGCAGTCAAACAACACGCTTGCCGGCTGGCCTTGGGCTGGGGATTTCTTCGTTGGTAGTCGGTGCTTAAGCTACATAATGCTGGTGCACCGACGATTCTCCGCGTCTAAGCCTTGAGTCGTGGGCATCGGTTTGTGGTCGATGCTGATATCGTGCACGATTGAACGAGACACAAAAAGGGGATGACCATGAAGCTCGCACGCCGATTTGCCGCACTGGCTTTGCTGTTTGCTTCCACCGCTGCGATCGCCGCCGACATGCTGCCGCTGAAGCAGGGCATCTATGTACCGGCGGGACGGCCGTGCAAGGGTGCGTCCAATGCGGAGATAGTCAATTACTGGGGAGGCAAGAGCTCGATCGGAGTGGCGCAGGCCGAGTGCACGATCAAGAAGCTGACGAAGAAGGCCAGCGTCTACACTATCACCGACGAATGCAAGGATATCCAGAGCGGCGACACGATCGAGGGCGCCCCGACGGTGCTGACGATCGGCAGCAGCACGGGGTTCAGGATGAACGACACGACCTACAAATATTGCGGCACAAAGGTCCAATTTTAATCCAGGAGCGTGAGACGGGGGAGCGTGAGGCACGGTGACTGCGAACGAAACCCTACCTTCGACGGTAATTGGTCCCGATATAAAGATCGTCGGAAATATTGAGGCCTCAGTAGATCTCATGATCGAGGGAAACGTCGACGGCGATGTTCACTGCCGAACTCTCATTTTAGGAGAACATGGCGAGATTAGAGGGAAGATTTTATCGGACCGGGCGCTTGTTAGCGGCAAAATAGATGGTTCGATCGATACCCAAGATCTTTCGCTCGAAGCCACGGGCATCTTGATCGGCAAGGCGACCTATGCCCGCCTAAAGGTTTCAACCGGCGCGATGATCGACGGCATTCTCAAAAACAAAAAGGAGACTAAAAACTCCAAGGGGTCTGACCGTCCGGCCAAGATCGTGACAGAGCTGGATCCCCACAACGATAGTCACACCCGACGTTAGCCGGCGGCGGGTTTTTACGGTGGGTTTGGCTACAAATCCCCGTCGCTCTGGACGGCCTTCATCAGTCGGGAAGCGGCGGGTCGAAGAGCAACGGCCTCGTTTGACCAGTCGCCATGCTTCAGTGCGCTGTTGCACGTCGATGAGGTCGATCGTAATCTGCGTCGCGAGCGGTCTTAAGAAAGACCATCAGCAATTAAAGCAGGTTAAAGAGGCGTAACTTCGAAGTCGCTACCTTCTACTGAACAGAAGGCGGCCATGAAAAATCACACTCTAAGTCACGGAATGCGCCGTGTGCGACACTGACCGTCAGGTCGATATGGGCCGAGGCAGTCGCGAGGCAAGTTTTCGTAGCGCAGCACCTGCTTGCACGGCAAAACCCGAGGCCGGATATTTTCTCTTTCGAGCCGACGCCGAACTGGAAGCGGCCCAAAGCGCGGCGCATCCAAAGTCTGTGGAAGCGCATTACGTCTTAGCCGCACACTACCTTGATCTCGTGTATGTGCCTCACGGGGGTAGCGGTTCATAATGAACTGGAAGCGAGTCTTTGCGCATTACGAATAATTACGTCTTCCAATAGCCTAAATCCCCGGACGCTCGCGCGTAGGTTTGCATCCTAGGGCGGAACGGTTCGCGATATTGCGCAAACCTGCGCACATATCTATGTTCCCCCTATGTTCCGAAGAGTGCGTTTGATTGATGCGTTTGAACACTTGGCAACAGCCGCCGAGTGGCGGTGGTTTGGGCCCATGGTCGCCCGCGGATCTTATCACTTCGGCGTGGATGGGTGGCCGCTGTTCGAGCAGTCGCGGCTAATCGCCTATGCGAAGCTCTGGGATAAGCTTGCCAGCAAAGCCACGGAGAAGCTTCAATCCGGCGAGTGGATCGCGGAGGGAATCAGCCCCAGCTTCGGTCCGGTGTCGGTTCGAATAAATACAAACTTATGGGACTATCTTCGGATAGTTGACAGGGCGGAGGAAGCCGAGGGTTCAGGTTTTCGCTTCATTTTACTAACGATCACGGAGGCCATACCCTCGAAGGGCCCCATTTCACACGCGGCGCAACCCAGTCTACGTCGTCAGCTTGCGAATTGGATAAGAGGACAAGCTGAGTCGGGACACGGTCCGGTTCGCAAAGCCGACCTTTTGAAGGAGGCGTCCCTGGCCTTCGGAGGTCTAACTATCACCAAGAATCTCTTCGCCAACGCGTGGCGGGAAGCCGATCTACCAACGCAATTCGTGTTTCGCGGACGCCCGAAAGCATAAGCCTCTGACTTTTTAAGCTGCCGACAGCTTTTCCATAAGTTTTATTTCGCGCTGAACGGCCTCATTCTTCGCTCCAACGCAAACCATCGCGAGGAGCTTGGACATGACAATCACACACCTTCACCAGGTCGAACTGGCGCGACGCTGGAAGCTTAGTCCGCGGACATTGGAACGCTGGCGTTGGCTCGGCCAGGGCCCGCAATACGTCAAGATTGGCGGTCGAGTAGTTTACCGATTGGAAGACGTCGAGGCTCACGAGGCCGACAATATCCGAACCAGCACCAGCGAAATTCCCCAGTATTAAGATGATCAGCCGGTCTGGGAGTTCGTCCATGCGGGTGTCGTGTCAGGAGATGCGCGAGCGCATATCACTGGCTGCTGTAGTTTCCCGTACGGTTAAGCTGCGCCGAGCCGGTGATGAGTGGACGGCATGCTGCCCTTTCCATGCCGACCGCACGCCAAGCTTTACGATCTACGCCGACGACAGTCGCTTCATGTGTTTTGGGTGCGGGGCGGAAGGCGACGTGATCGACTTCGTCCGGCGGGTACACCGCGTAAGTCTTGCGGGCGCTTTGGATATGCTCGGACGGGAAGAGGGGACCGCTTTCGTCGACTCCCCCGAGCGCGTTTCATGCGGAGGGGACAGATCGCCCGAAGCCGCCGCAATATGGAGCAATGCTCGTCATGTCGCTGGAACGGCCGTCGAGGCGTATCTTGGATCGCGCGGAATTCATGGCCCGTTTCCCGACTGCATCCGGTCGGCGACGCTATCGCCGGGGCGCGAGCGTCGACTGCCGACGCTTGTGGCTGCCGTATCGACCCTCGCCGGAGAGGTTTTTGGTATTCAACGCACCTTCCTGCAACAGGATGGACTGGCAAAGGCCGCCCTCCCGGGTGGAAAAGCGAAGCTGTCTCTTGGCCGCATCCGCGGTGGTGCAATCCGCGTCACTCCTCCCGGCGCCGAACTGGTCCTGACCGAAGGGCTGGAAGATGGACTGACTGTGCAGCAGATTACCGGCATGCCGGTGTGGGTTGCCGCCGGCGCTACGATGCTGCCTCTCATCGAACTGCCGTCGCTGGGCAAAACGGTCGTAATCGCCGCGGACACTGACGTCGCAGGCCTAGCGGCGGCAGAGGAGGCTGCACGCGTCTATTCGCGAAGTGGCCGCTCCGTACGAATCATTCGTCCCTCAGCGCCTTACAAGGACTTCAACGAGCAGCTCCAGGACCAGGCGCGGTGAACGGCAGGCTGACGCCAGAGCAGGTGCCTAGCGCCACCTGGTCCACCAACTTTGCTGCGAGCGCCTCGAGAGTGGAGGCGACTTCCTACCAATGGCGCGATCCCGCTGCGATCCCCACTCGGGATTGGATATACGGCCGGCAGATCTTGCGTGGCCATGTCGGTGCCACGATCGCGCCGGGTGCCGCCGGAAAGACCATTTTGCTCGCAGGCATGGCGCTTGCCATGGCGACGGGGTGGCCTCTGCTTGGAAAGACGATCTGGGGCGGCCCGAAGCGCGTTTGGCTATGGAATCTGGAAGACAGTGGCGAGGAGATGGCGCGCATCATCCAGGCTGCCTGTAAGCACTGGAATATCGGCAACGTCGACTTGGCCGACCGCCTATTTGTCGACAGCGCGCTTGATGGAGCGCGTTTCAAGGTTGCCGTGTCCAGCGGCGCGGCCGGCCTTACGATCGATCACGGGTTGGTAAACGACCTCGTCGCCGAGCTCGGGGACCGCAAGATCGACTTCCTGTCGCTGGACCCGTTTGTATCTGCCCACGCGGTCAACGAAAGCGACAACATGGAGATCGATGCGGTCACCAAGGAGTTGGCGGGGGTGGCGAAGGCCGCAAACTGCGCCATTAACCTGTCGCACCACACCAGCAAGTCGGGAGCAACTGACACGACTGCATTGTCCGCACGGGGCGCTGTCGCCCTCATCAACGCCTGCCGCTCGGCGCTGACGATCAACCGGATGAGCGAGGAGGAAGCCAGCCGTTACGGCATCGAGGGCGAGGATCGAAGACGCTACTTCCGGGCATACGACGACAAGAACAACCGCAGCCCTCCAGCGTCGGATTGCGACTGGTACCAGATGATATCAGTCAATCTGGAGAATGGTGGCGCAGGCGCGGGCGATAGTGTTGGCGTCGTGGTGCCGTGGTCACCGCCGGATCCCTTCGACGGCCTCACCGGAGATCACCTCTTGCGTGTGCAGCTCGCGGTGCACGGCGGCAGATGGCGGGATCATCACGCTTCAGACGAATGGGTCGGCCACGCTGTCGCCGCCGCTCTTGGCCTGGACGCAGGCGAGAAGGACAGGTCCCGCATCCTCCAGCTCATCAAGACCTGGAAGCGCGAAGGGGCGCTCAAGGTCGTCGAAGGTAAGGACGAACGGCGCAAGCTGGTGAAGTTCGTAGAGGTAGGCCGCTGGCAGAATGACACCTCTGCTCCACCAGGAATTACTGGAGCGGAGCAAGGTGGAGCAGGTAGAGCATGATTGTGCTCCGCTCCACCTACCCCCTTTAAGGGTAGGTGGTGGAGCAGATCCTGCCGGACGAGGTGATCAAGTGGAGCGAATTCCCTTAAGGAGTAGTCCCCCCGGGGGGATGAAAACTCCGGGGGCTTCGAGACGGAAACCGGCCGCTTTCATTTCTTTTCACATCCGCGAAATTGGATAGGGGGGTGGCGACACAGGTATGGCTGGATTGCGCCCATATTGGTCGCTCGACCAGTCGCGGCCAAACCTTGAAAGCTGCTGTTCGGTTAGGTGGCCAACGACGCAGCTTCCAAAGCATTTCGCCTCTTTCGTAAATCAATGCCCTAGCCCGGGAGGTTCGTCCCCGTCCGACGCGTCAGCGCCTTGGACGCTGTTGATCGCTAGACCAGGCGCATGCGCCTTTATCGTTGTCGGCTGGACATGCGCGCATGCCACGCGGCCACAGCTCGACCGAGTTCTAGGGATGAGGTTTCCACGCCCCACTTCCGGCTTTCACGGGAGCGGGGTCAAACTTCCTCTGTCGGGTTAGTAAGCAGTCTAATTTGAAGAGGGCAAGCAAGGCCATCTCGGCTGGTGCAGCGCTTCCAAATGCTATTACGTCGGAGCATAACAGATGACAAATGGCCGAGCCGTATTGCATTCATTTCGCTCGACGAATCGCGAACGATCGTAGAATCTGTGTTGTCGACGCGCCCCTCAGCCAGGATCGATTTTTCTCCAACTAAACGATTTTGAAATCGCACTATGAATGCGCACTGTCGCTGCTGTAAATGCGGCCCTAACTCGCGGTGGCATATCGGACCGCGGCGACTTATCTTATGCGGCGCACGTGGAGGCAAAGGTGACAATCACGTGAGATCCGTCGTGCATCGCCGTCGACGCGCACCTACGGACGACCACGCCCGGTCTCTACGCTGCCGGCGACGTCGTGCTTGGCCTCGACCAGATCAGCCACTCACCTGGCCGAAGCGGCGTTGCCGCGACCACCATTCGCGATGACCTAGCGAAGGAGCGCCCTGCGATGCGCTGACGCAGGCCGACGTGGCCCCTGACCCGGCAATCCTGCTTGGCCAAGCCGGGCTGCAGTTAGTAGCGTAGACTGCCATGTATCGGTTTGCGCGCGTTTATTGGGCGAGTGCGGGAGGTCCGTCCCGATGAGGAGCCGATCGAAAAGGAACTTGCGGCGTTGACTGGTAGCTCCTCAAGAGAGGCCTTGGCAGCCTTGCGCCTCATGACCGCAATCGCAGCACTTGTGGTCGTCGCTGCCTGCTCGCCGGCACATAAAGGAGATGATCGCGCGTTCGTGTCGAACGAGGAGAGCAACGAGGTCGAGGTTGTCGACGGCGCGACGGGAACGGTCGAAGCTAGCCTGCGAACCGGACTTCGCCCGCGTGGCCTGATGCTCTCGCCCGACGGCAACACGCTCTATGTGGCAGCCAGCAATTCGAACCGCATCGAGGCCTGGAACGTCCATTCGCTGCAACGCACGCGAAGTTTCGAGTCGGGAGCCGATCCGGAGCGGTTCGTCGTCAGTCCGGATGGGCGAACGCTCTACATCGCCAACGAGAACGACAGCGCGGTCTCGTTTCTCGATCTCGCGACCGGCCGGATTACGCGCGAGGTCAAGGTTGGTCCGGAGCCCGAAGGGATGGGGGTGAGCCCTGACGGACACCTCGTCATAGCGACCTCAGAAGCGGCTAGCACTGTCCATTTCATTGAAACCGCCACCGGACGGGTTTCGGAAAGTGTCCTGGTGGGATCGCGCCCCCGCGATGCGCTGTTCCTACAGCAAGGCCGGCGACTCTGGGTGTCGTCCGAACGGCGCGGTACAATCAGCGTATTCGACGTTCCCAGCCACCGGATCATCGCGACCATCGATCTGGTTGCGGAATTCCCGGACATCCAAACAGTGCAGGCCGTCGAACTTGATGCAACGCGGGACGGCAAGCGGGTATTCGTGGCCATGGGTCGCGGTGGTCGTGTCGCCGAAATTGATCCGGCCACGCTAAAGGTTGCGCGCAGTTTCCCGACCGGCGAGCGTAACTGGGGCCTTTCACTGTCACCCGATGATGAGCGGCTTTACGCGGCCAGCGGACTGTCGGGGGACCTGACGATAATCGATCTGCGGGCGAACCGGGTTCTAAAGCGGGTGAATCTGGGCGGTAAGCCCTGGGGCGTGCTGGCGGCACGCCGATGATTAGCGCGTCCGTCGAGCTAAACAGCCGCGGCCTTATCTGGCCATTGGCGCGATTGGGATTCGTGCTGGCGTGCGGCGCGCTATTGTCCTCCTGCTCCTGGTTCCAGCAGCGCCAACTTGTCGTCTGTGCCGATCCGAATAATCTTCCCTTCTCCAACCGAGCCGGCGCCGGCTTCGAAAACCGGATCGCCGAACTGGTCGCTGCCTCGCTGGACTCCAAATTGAGCTATGTCTGGTGGGCGCAGCGGCGCGGCTACGTCCGGAATACCTTAGGTAAAGACAAATGCGACCTCTGGCCCGGTGTATCGGCGGGCGTCGACATGTTGGCCACGACGCGGCCTTATTACCGATCGACCTACGTGTTCGTGACTCGCAAGGACCGCCCGCTCGACGGGCTGACATTGGATGACCCCCGGCTGAAACATCTGAAGCTCGGCGTCCAGATGGTCGGCGACGATGGCATGAATACGCCCCCTGCCCATGCTCTCGCACGGCGCGGCATGATCGCGAATGTCACGGGGTATATGCTCTATGGCGATTACGCTCGGCCGAACCCTCCTGCCGCCATCGTTCAAGGTGTGGAAAAAGGAGATGTCGACGCCGCGCTGGTGTGGGGTCCGCTGGCAGGTTATTTCGCGGCTCGATCGCCCATCCCGTTGAGGCTCGAACCAATAACGCCCTGGCTCGATGACGAGCGCTGGCCAATGATCTACGACATCTCGATGGGGGTGCAGAAGGACGATGCGAAACTACAGCGCCGTATCGAAATAGCCCTTGCCAAGAATAAGGATCGCATTGCGTCAATCCTGAAGGCCTATTCGGTTCCCCTGGTGGAGAGCTAGTTGATCAACTCCGCGAATAGAGCAGCGCTGCGATATCGCGCTGCTGCGCGGGGGTTACGTCCAGGTTCGGCATTGCGGTTCCCGGCGACACGCCTTGCGGATCGCCGATCCACCGCATCATGTTGTTTGGGTTGTTGGAGAGGCGACCAGCAATGACGGCCTGCGCGCCAACCCCATCGAGCCGGGGCCCCACCAGACCGCGCGCCCCGGGCACGCCACCAAGGCTGTGGCACCCGCCGCAGCCGTAAGCGACGAACAGGCGGCTTCCGCGCTTCACATTTCCGCCGGTTAGCGTCTCCGCGCGGAGACGTAAGGAGTGGTGCCTGCGATACTGCTCCTCCAACCCGGCAGCGCCGAGAAGGAGCACCGCGATCAGCGGCAAGACCACCAGGAGGCTAGAGCGGTGACGCAGCATGGCTGACCTCATTTTCCCGAAGTGCGCGGAGCATGAACCACAGCGCGGCCGCGAGGTGGAAGAGGCCTCCGGGCACCCACATGATTAGGCCGGCTACTTGTTGATCCTGCTCGGGCGTGAGACCCCAGGGCGTCATCTCAAGCATAGCATAGTCGCGATACCAGGGGCTATTCGAAAGCGCCATTAGTGCGCCCAAGCCACCGCCCACCATGGAGGTTACGAACAGGCAGACAGCGGCGGTGACATGCGCTCCGCGGCCGCGGCCGTGTACCATTGCCCACCAGAAAAACAGCGCGCTGACCAAGAACGAAAGATGCTGCACGACGTGCCAGCCCTCATCATGAAGCGCCATGTTGAAGAGTCCGGGAGCATGCCATGCCCAGATCGCGGCGCCCTGAACCGCGGTGGCCACGACGGGGTCGGCGAGTTTTCGCCATAGGTTCCAGCTGCCTAGCCTGCCGAGTGTCGCGCGCGCTGCGGCAGGAAATGCCCACAGCAGCGCCGGGCCCGACCGCGAAGCGACCAACAGCAGCGCCGAGATCAGCATGATTATCTCATGTTCGACCATGTGAAACGCAAAGCTGCGTTCGCCTGCCTGGTGGAGGGGCGACACAAGCGCAATGACCAGGCTGAGCCAGCCAAGTGCGTAGAGGATAGCCTGATTGCGAAGAACAGGCCGGCCGCGTGTGGAACGCGCCCATAGTCGGACGAATCCCGCGACATAAATGACAAGGGCCAGCATCAATGGGCCGGTTACCGAAAGGTCTAACGTCCACCCCGGTGCCTCATGCGTATGTCCGGCGTGAGCCGCGGCCGGGGCCGAAGCCATTAGCAACAATAGCAGCGCAACAATCTTCATCCAAAGCAACCCGGGAGAATTATCCCAGCGGCAATCTGCAAGAGCAGCGCGAACGACGCGGTCACAGCAACCAGCGTGCTCACCAGCGCGGCGAAGCGGCGAGCATCTGATTCCGCCGATCCACGCCTCCAGACTAACCAGGAAACAGAGCTGCTGCCGATCGCTATCCCCAAGCCAACCAGGCTGACAAAAAGCGCCAACGGGCGGCCGACGACACAATGATCGAAGGCCGTGTAGAAACCAATCTCATGCGCGCCGAACCATCCAACCACTGCGCCGATGAGGCCTGCCCACGGCGCGAGGTTTTCCAATGCGCTCCTGCGGCCCATCATGCCGTCCACCTCGGAACCCAGTAGATGAGCAGGTATATTGGCAACCAACAGATCCAGACGAAGCGCCAATACATGGCGTTTTCCGCGCAGTCCACGAACCGGCGGCCCTCCATCCCATGCCTGGTATGCATCAAGACGGCGAGAACGACGGTGTCTCCAAAATCGGTAAGGATATGGGTGGTGTGCAGGAACAGCAGCATCCATATCACGGAGGCATATCCGTTCTCATACCAAAGCACGTTGAGCGATGGGAATTCGAAGGCCCGGATGACAAGCAGCAGCGCGCCGACTGCGGAAACCACTATCATCAGCGGCCGGACCCTTCTGAGCTCGCCATGTTCGGCAGCGCGCTTCAGGATGGTATTGGGGATCTCGCTGAGCAGCAGCACGGCGGTAAAGAGCGTCCCGGCCAGCAGGCCGGGTGGATTGATTGGAGGCGGCGGCCAAGCTTGCTCCTGACTCATCAGGAAAAAGTAAGTCGCTACAGCGAGCGCGAAAAACGTGCCTTCGATCAGGAAGAAGGCAACGATGCCCCACCAAGTGAGGCTGCGGTGGCCAAAGGCATGGCTAGGGAGCGTTGAGACGTCTTGTGTGAAGAGTGGTTTCAACATCAGTCGATCACCGGCTCTGAGTGGACTTTACCGCCTTTGGGCCAGAACCAGATCGTAAGAGCGGCGGCGACGGGCACTGTTCCCCAGACGACGGCCCAAGGCGTGAAAATCGAACCGATAAACATGATCGTCACGGCAATCGCCGACAGGAACGGCCAGATGGTCGGGTTTGGCGATGGCTCGCGAAGGTCCGGCCGCGCGTCCATGACGGTGGTGAGTAACATTTCGCGCTCATCGACGCGAAGTCCGGCGACGACTTTCAACTCACCGCGATTTTCCCAGAGCGGGGAACGACCCGATACTGCAGGAATATGCGCGAAATTATAAGGCGGCGGCGGTGAGGTAGTTGCCCATTCGAGACCGGCGGCGTCCCACGGATTGGGGCCGGCCACCGCGCCCAAGCGTCGTGAAATCACCCAATTGAGCAGAAACAACAGGATTCCTGCCGCGAACAGGAAGGCGCCGATCGTCGAAAGCAGATTGAGCGCGTCCCAGCCCATCCCCGCCGGATAGGTGTAGACCCGGCGCGGCATGCCGAGCATGCCGGTGATGTGCATCGGAAAGAAGGTGAGCTGGAAAGATAGGAATATCAGCCAGAAGATCGGCTTGCCAAACCCCTCCGACATGAGTCGTCCGGTGAATTTTGGGAACCAGTAGGTGAAGGCTCCGAGGAGCGGAAAGACGGCGCCGCCGATCAGCACATAATGGAAATGCGCTACCACGAAATAGGTGTCGTGGAGCTGTAGATCCAACGGCACGCTTGCCAGCATCACCCCGGTCAGGCCGCCGATCACGAAGGTGAAGATGAAGCCGATGACGTAGAGCATGGGCGTGTCGAATCTTGGGCGGCCGTCCCAGATGGTCGCGATCCAGCAGAAAATCTGGACGCCCGCCGGCACCGCCACCGTCATGCTGGCCGCAGTGAAGAATGCATAGCCCAATCGCGGTAGGCCGGTTGCGAACATGTGGTGGACCCAGAGCCCGAAGGCGAGGAGCCCGGTCGCAACGACCGCGAGCACGACCGCCGCATAACCGAACACCGGCCGGCGGCTGAAGGTCGCCACCATCTCGCTGATGAAGCCCGCGCCCGGCAGGAAGATGATGTAAACCTCGGGGTGGCCAAAGAACCAGAACAGATGCTGCCAGAGCAACGCGTCGCCGCGCTCGACCGGATTGTAGAATTGGGTTCCCACCAAGCGGTCGGACAGCAGCAGGCCCGAGGCAAGGGCCACAGAGGGCATCGAGAAGATAACCATCAGCGATACAACCAGCATAACCCAGACGAAGATCGGCATGCGGGCAAGAGTCATGCCCGGCGCCCGGCACTTGAGGATCGTCGCGGTGATGGAGATTGCGACCGCAAGCGCGGCGACCTCGGTGAAGGTTATCATCTGAGCCCATATGTCGATGCGCTTGCCTGGCGAATATTCCGGGCCGGCGAGGGGCACGTAGGAAAACCAGCCCGCATCCGGTCCGATATCAAGGACGAACGCGCCCCAGATCAGGCAGCCGCCGGCCAGATACATCCAATAGCTGAACGCATTCAGCCGCGGAAAGGCGGCGTTGCGCGTTCCCACCATCAGCGGGATAATGAATATCGCTATCGCGTCCATGACCGGCACGGCGAACAGGAACATCATCGTCGTGCCGTGCATGGTGAAGATCTGGTTGTAGCGGTCCGGGTCGATCAAACCGCTCTCCGGTCGTGCCAGCTGCAAGCGCATGACCAGCGCCATGAGGCCGCCGAGGCAGAGGAATGCGATAGCGGTCCAGAAATATCGCTTGCCTATATCCTTATGGTCGGTGCTGCTAAGCCAGCCGATCAGTCCATGCGGGCGCTCCCAAGTCTTCTGCAGCCTCGCAGCCAGTGCGAAACCGCTCAGCATTGCGCCGTCGCGATCCGAAGGCCTGGTGTCGACCGTCATTTGAGTGTCTCCAGATAGGCGACAAGGGCGTGGAGTTCGGACGGCTCTAACCCAATGGTTGGCATGTTATTGCCGGGCTTCGCCGATTGGGGGTCTGCAAGCCAGGCATAGAGATGGCCGGTGCGCATCGGGAAAGTGCCCGCGCCGATCGAGGCGCGACTCGCGACATGCGTCAGATCGGGAGCAACGCTACCGCTGGCCGGCGTACCGGTAATGGCGTGGCAGCTGCTGCACTGCCGGTTGATGAAGATGTTATAGCCCGCGAGCTGGAGCGGCGTCCGCGGAGCGGGAGCCGGCTGGCGCTGCCGCTGTTCCCAATCGACGAAGTCGGTTTTTGAGACGACGGCAACGTCCATTGCCATGTGCGCATGCTGCAACCCGCAAAACTCGGCGCATTGACCGCGATACAGGCCGGGCCTTTCAGCGCGGATGATGATGTCGTTCACCCGACCGGGAATAAGATCTTGCTTGCCGGCAAGATTTGGAACCCAGAAGCTGTGGATTACGTCGTCGCTTTTGAGGGTGATATGGACCGGCACGCCCGCAGGCAGATACAGCTCATTGGCAGTGCGGATCTGTTTCGATGGATCCGCATTCTTGTAGATCACCTCCCACCACCATTGATGGCCCCTGATCTCTATTTCCCGTTGGGGGAAGCGGGTGGCAGCGTAGAGATTGCGATCTGCAACAAAACTTAAAATCGCAAACACTCCGAGGATCAGTGCGGTAACGCCGACCCAGATATAAAGCATTAGTCGGAGCGCCGTTTCGTGGCTCACGCCTTCGTCTGCCAGACCATCCTGACGTCGACCGGCACGACGCATCAGCGCGACAAGGAGAAAAGCGATCACCACCAGAAATATGATGGTGGTCACGATAAGGAACAGATCGAACAGGTTGGTGAATATTGCCCCTTCGCGTCCGTCGGCGCCCGTCATGGATTGGATGCCGGGGCGGCCGGTCAGGGACGAGTAAAGAAGCGGGAGTGGGCGGATCTTCACGGCCTGCTCGCTGAATCGGTTTTGGGCGTGGTGAACTTTATCGGCTGCGGATCGTGCAATGTTGATGGAGGGAGGGTCTGGACTTCGTCGGTACGGCCTGAGCGCGCTGCCTGAGGGGTATGGGCCGAGAGTGATCGTACGAACGCAGCAAGCTGCCATGCCTGCTGTTCGGTAACTCGGGTCGCGAAGGATGGCATACCGTTGGGTCGCCCCTGCAGGATCGTTGCGGCGATCTGCTCGATGCTGCCGCCGTAGCGCCACTTTCCATCAATAAGGGCGGGGCCCATGCCGCCTCCGCCGCTTGCATGACAACCGCTGCAATTCATCCAAGTGAACAGCCGCTGTCCCTGCGAAATCTGGAATGCGTTGTTATTATAGCTGCTCGCCCGAGGATCAGAGCCCGCCGGGACGCGGACGTCGTTCAACGTCGCGGACCTTCCCGTGGCGGGCCCTGACTCCGGGAGCGGGCTGCCGCGATAATCGCGAACCTCTCGCTGGCAGCCGCCCACGAACAACAATATGGTCCCGAGCGCGACTCTAGTGCCGAAGGGCAAAGACATAGAGCCTCCCTCCTGGCTTGCTTCGCCCAGGCAGATCTCGCATCGCGTTGACGAACCCCAGCGCGCTGCCCTTGTCATTGGGGTCGAGTCCGCCCGACACGATTGCACCGGCCCAGCCGCCGACGCCGGCGAGAACCGCGATGTACTGGTTCCCATCGGGACCCCGATAACTGATCGGCTGACCGATGATGCCGGACTCGCAATGAAACTTCCAAAGCAGCTTCCCGGTCCGCGCATCCAGAGCCTTGAACCAGCCATCCATGGTGCCGTAAAAGATTACGTCACCTCCGGTCGCAAGCGCCCCACTCCACACCGGGAGGCTTTCGCGCACCCGCCACACCGCGCGACGGTGAATGGGATCCCAGGCAGTAAAAAAGCCGCGGTTTCCGCCGTCGCCGGGGTACATGCGTACTTCTGCGCCCAAATAGGGTGTGCCGGCAATGTAGTTGGCGTTCATGACGCCCTCGTCCATGCACAGGTTCAGATGCGGGACGTACAACAGGCCGGTCCGCGGGCTGAAAGCGGACGGGTTCCAGTCCTTGCCGCCGGGCGGTGCGGGACAAATGTGTCGGGTGATACGGCCCGTGTGCGGCTCCTTCTCAGCCACGGGAATCAAGCGTCCGGTCCGCATGTCGACTCCGCGATTGCTGTTGACCGTGGTGTACGGATCCGCGGACAGAACCTCGCCCGTGCGGCGATCCATCACATACATCAGCCCGGTACGCCCCGGTCGGATCAGCACCGGGCGCATCTGTCCGTTGAACGGCATGTCAAGCAACACGCTCTCGTTAATGTCATCATGGTCGAACAGATCGTGCGGGCTCGATTGGTAGTACCAGCGTGCTTGTCCGGTACGGATGTCCCGCGCGAAAAGGCCTGCAGTCCACTTGTTATCGCCCGGGCGCTGCTCCGGGTTCCAAGGGCCAGGGTTACCCGTTCCCGAGAACAGGAGGTGAAGCGCCGGATCGTAGCTTATCCACCCCCACGGATTGCCGCCGCCGATCTTCCACGCGTCGGGAGGCCAGGTGGATACGCCAAGGTCCCTGCCTCGATCTCCGGCGTAGAACGGATGAAAATCAGCTCCGATCAGGACATCATTGTCCGGTCCGGTGCTATAAGCCTTCCAGGCGAGCGCTCCGTTGCCTTCATTCAGGGCCGCCAGCCATCCGCGCACGCCGAGCTCGCCGCCCGAGCTGCCGGCGACGACGAGCCCCTCCGCCACCAGCGGCGCCATCGTAATCGTCTCGCCCTTGTTGATATCGGCAAGCTTCGTCCGCCACATCTCCCGGCCAGTGGCGGCGTCCACGGCCACGACTTGACCGTCGAGCGTATTGAAGAACAAGCGACCATTATTGTAAGTCGCACCGCGGTTGACGACGTCGCAGCAGGCGACGCCCTGCGCGGCTTTAACCTCAGGTGCGCGATAGACCCATTTTGGCGGATCCCGAGGTCTAGTGAGATCCAACGCGTAGAGCGTGTTCGGGAAGGGTGTGAGCACATACATCGTGTTGCCGATCACCAGGGGCGCGGCCTCATGCCCCTTATCGATCCCGGTATCGAAGCTGAATGCCAGCGCGAGGCCGGAAACGTTTTGCGGAGTGATCTGATTCAACGCGCTGTAGCGAGAGCCCGCATAGTCGCCGAGGGCCATCGTCCACTGGCCGTCCTCCACGCGCGCGGCCGAAGCCGCGATAGTAGTGCCAGGCCGGGGGAGAGGCGCGAGGCGCTCCAGCCTCGCTTCGACGTATGGATCATTGTCGTGAGGTCTGGTGCGAAAAGCGAGCAGCGCGCCGATTGCCGCAAGAGCCAGCAGACCAATCAAGATGACTAGCCACAGTCGCTTGGTTTTCACCGCATCCCCTCTTGTGCCGGGCTCTTCGAATTACCTCAGCGGAGGAAACGCATTTAGGATATTCCGGCAGTCAAAACGATAAAATAAATCAACGAGAAGCGGAGAAAATGACGGCTCCCACGAGCGATAGAGGGGGAGAATGCTTGCGCCCCCCGTATGGGGATGGTCCGCCCGAGGGACAGTCGGACAAACTCGGACCGACAGGCGTCGCGAGTACACCGTCTCGCGATCATGGCGCGACTGGAGGAAATCCTGGCGTCGCTCGGCGATGACCGATCCGGGTTCAAGGATGGTGCGATCAGCGCCATGGGCGGCGTCACGTCGATGCTCACTTCGTAGCTCGAGGACGGCATACTGAAGACGGGTATGCTCACCTACTCCCCAAACCGGTCAGACCGCTGCCGGCCCAGATGCAGACGCGACGTCTTTGGGGAAAAGTACCCCAGCGAAGGAGCGCGTAAGGCGCTCTTCCTCCTCATCAGCTACAGTGCGATTGGGCAAACGCGAGTATGAAAAGTGCAGAACTGGCCAGCGGATCATGTGGAGAGATGGCCACTAGAGCGCCTGATCCCCTTCGCTCGGAATGCGCGCACCCACAGTGTCAGGCAGGTTGATCAAATCGCCGCCTCGATGCGCGAGTGGGGATGGACCAATCCCATCCTGGTCGACGAGCAGAGCATGATTATCGCCGGCCACGGCCGCGTGGAGGCTGCCAGAAAGCTAGGCCTGGCTGAAGTGCCGGTCATGGTTGCCCGGGGGTGGTCGGAAGCAAAGAAGCGGGCGTATGTCATTGCCGACAATCAGCTCGCTTTAAATGCCCGCTGGAACGAGGAGATGCTGGCGGCCGAACTCACGGATCTGCAGAGCCTCGGCGCAGATCTCGACCTGATCGGCTTCGATGCGAAAGAGCTGTCCCGGCTCCTCGGTCCTGCCGTGGCCGTTGAAGGAGAGGATGATGTACCTGAGGTCCCGGAGACCGCCGTCACGAGAGCAGGCGACTTCTGGATATTAGGCTCGCACCGCCTGATCTGCGGAGATGCGACCGACGCTGCGACCGCGGGCAGGCTGCTCGAGAGCGTTCGCCCCCACCTCATGGTCACGGATCCGCCCTATGGCGTGAGCTACGACCCCTCCTGGCGTAACGACGCCGGCGCTTCGCATACAAGGCGAACGGGTAAGGTCCTGAACGATGATCGTGCCGATTGGAGGCAGGCGTGGGCGTTGTTCGCCGGCGATATCGCTTACGTCTGGCACGGGGCACTCCATGCCTCCACCGTAGCCGAAAGTCTGATCTCATCCGGGTTCGACATCAGAAGTCAGATCATCTGGACCAAGGAGCGACTCGTGCTCTCACGAGGGCACTACCACTGGCAGCACGAGCCTTGCTGGTATGCAGTAAGGTCGGGAGGCAGTGGCGCCTGGATGGGAGACCGCAGGCAGACGACGGTATGGCCGATCTCGTCCAAAGCTCAGGACGCCGAGACGGTGCACGGAACACAAAAGCCGGTGGAGTGCATGCGCCGGCCGATGCTCAACAACTCCAGCATCGGGCAGGCTGTCTACGAGCCGTTCATGGGCTCAGGAACAACCCTCATCGCCGCCGAGACCTGCCAGCGAATCTGCTACGGCATCGAACTCAATCCTGCATATGTCGACGTCGCAATAGCGCGGTGGCAGCAGCTCACCGGTGAGGAGGCGATGCTCGAGAGTAGCGGCGAGACCTTCGAGAGCGTCACTGCACAGCGAGGTGCCTCCTTATGAGGGTATCATTTGATGCGATAGACGCGCCCCCGCTCCGGCAGCTTCTCGCTCAGCAGCGTCAGACCGAGCTTCTTGCCAATAATGCCCGACAGGGCCCCACGTACGCTGTGCGCCTGCCATCCAGTGGCTTGGCTCATGTCGGCGATCGTAGCGCCCTGCGGACGGCCAAGGAGCGTTACGAGCGTGTTTTGGCAACTGGTCTTAGGCTGTGGCGCAGCAGTAGGCCTTGCGGACCCCTGCGGAGTTGCTTGAGAACGCGTCACAACGCTCTCGCAGTGGAGGGCCTGCCGACCAGCTTTAGTCGCGCGAAGGGTGAGCGGGCCCTCCTCCCCATGCCGCCATACCGTTTGGTCGTCGGTGGCGGGCACTTCCTCAATCAGCCCACGCTTCAGGAGGCTCTTGCAGACGTTACCGACCGCTCCGCCCTTGAGGTTGACCGTCACCGGGAAGATGCAATCGTCTGGGCGAGAGGCGGCCGGTTCAAGGACGGAACGCTGGGCTTGGGTAAGCCGGATAATCATGATGAAGCCTCCTCGTCACGAGCATGGGCGGGAGCGCCATGCTTCTACGAGAAGAGGCCCCTGAGCAGGGGCGGGCGAAACGATGCAGCACTTCGCTTCGCTGCGAACACATGCTCGGATGTTCACCCGAAGCAAGCAGCATTTGAAGCACGGCGCTGATGCGTGGCAGAAAGCCGACTCCCAGCCATCTCAAACAGCTGATGGGCAACCCCGGCAAGAGAGCGCTGAACAAGCGGGAGCCCGTGCCAGAGGGTGATCTGCACGAGGCTCCGAAGTGGATGAGCGACAGCCAGCGTGAAGGGTGGGGCTACGCCATCACCAACTCACCGCACGGGCTTCTCAAAAAGCTCGACCGCTCAGTGCTGGCAATCTGGATTGTGGCAGAGGACCTTCATAGAGAGGCCGCGGAGAAGGTGACGCAGTATGGCCTGCTCACCAAGTCGCCCAATGCCGGCATTCCACTTCAATCTCCGTACCTCGCCATCCTCAACAAGCAGGCACAGATCATGCTCAAGGCTGGTGCTGAGTTGGGGTTTACTCCGTCGAGCCGGACCAGGGTGCAGGTCGCTGCAGGCAGGCCGCAGGACCCCTACGACAGGTTCTTCAACCCAACCGGACGAAAGCCGTGGGAGCTCCCCGGCGATCGCGACGAGTTTTTCGATGATTGAATGGCCGCATTTGGCCGGTAGCGGAATGTCGACTCTCGGGTGCAAGCACGGCCGAAGCAGACGTTTTTCGCGCCCTGAGCCCGACTAGAGTTGCGGACTATCCGGCCATCTCGGCTTGAATTCTTGCGATCTCAGGATCGACTGGTATTTCGATCCGCCGGGTCGATAGTGTCATCCTATTCGCGCTGCTCCAATTTTGCTCCCACTCAGGGTCCCGCATCTCATCTGGGAAGACGCGCACGTGCCTGTCGGGGAACCAACGCAAGCCGTGATAAGCGGACCGGCCGTCCAATTCGATGGATCCTCGCTCGAAAAAGGGTGGCTCGAAGCCACCCGTCGCTCGCGACCTAAACGTCGTGAATATGGTAGGCAGCTCGGTCACGTCATCGGGCTCGGGATCGATTTCGATGATCTCCTCGAACGGTATCGTCGCAATAAACCGGAAGTGCATTTGATGCCGGGCCGGCATTCCGCTCCACGCCCTGACGATATCCTCCGCCTTCCCTAACGCAGCGGGGGCAGGCCAGGCAGTCTCTGCCTCATGTGGATAGGTGTGATTGTAACCAGACGCTATGTCCCACTCCCCTGTTTCAGCATCGTAGTAGCCGTAGTGCTGGCGGGCGATCACCTTTAATCCGTGAACCCCCACACCGGAGGACCATACCGGCCTCCAAAGTCGCTCGCCCCCCTCCCAGGCCTTGCGGGCTATCTCCGGATATCGTTCGTCCGAAGGATCGCGGAGAATGATCGGGGCACCAGGCCAAATCGCCTTCTCTTGGATCTTGCGGATGCGACGCTTCAGCGTGATCCGGCGTCGAATTTTGGTTACCAGACCCTGCCGTCGGATCTGCAGTGAGATTCCGAAGTAAGCGAAGAGTAAATTGTCGTTCTTGGGTTGGAAGATTTGGTCTTCAATCTCGCCCCGCCCCCAGATGTGCACCTCTTGGATGGCTTTGCTTCTGCACCACGCGCGGCATGCGTCTCGTGTTGCTTTCGAGAAGTCACAGGCGGCCGCGAAGATCAACCCATGGAGTCCGTCAGTGCTCTCCGCCGGGATTGCATTCAGATGTTTAACGATCGCTGTCGGTCCTATTTGCTTCTCTCGCTTGCACTGGATCAGCCAGAGGCGTTCGGTCTCTTCATGACCGTCTTCGTCGCCCTGATCTTCATTGTCATCGTCCACTGGTGGCTCGACGATTTCGATGCCTCGTGCATCGAAGCCCTCATCCCCGCCGCTGCGACCCGTAGCCTCCAGAGCGCGCCAGCGCCGAAAGTCATAAATCAACTGACGTACCAAATCCTCAAACCGCTTCGGCTCAAGATGCTCGAAGGGTAGCGGGTTCAGGGTGCGGGTAGCGGCCATGAACGAGACTTTGTCACAAGACGGCGGTCAGTGGAACCAAGCCCGCCGCTGAGTGTACCGGCGCCGCGCCAGCGGCTGCTGCTGGTGAGGGTGAACAGAAACCCGAACGGCGAAGGTTGGGCGCAAAGCCTCGGGTAGAGCGGGTTGTGCCATCGGTATTGCGACAGGCCCGAGAATCTAGCTCCTGGAGCAGCCCTGTTCCCTTGATGTTCCTCAACTGCTAGGCAGCTCCAATGGTAATCCTTGGTGCAATTCCGGCTCAATCTACGGCACGATGTCCGAAAGGCGCGGCGTAATGGCGCGGCGTGCGGGCAGCGCCGACCTTCCTCTCCATGGCGGGCGAGTGCCCGCTTGGCTCGGCCAACGAATGACGCGGCTTGGCGCCGTCATCATCGAGGCGATCGTACTGGAATATGGCCGCGACGAATTGCTACGCCGCCTCGCCCATCCCTTCTGGTTCCAGTCCTTTGGAGCCGTGATGGGAATGGACTGGCATTCGTCCGGCATCACGACCAGCGTAATTGGTGCGCTAAAGCGCGGTCTGGGGCCCTTGTCGGGCGAACTCGGCATTCACGTCTGCGGTGGAAGGGGTAGGCATAGCCGCACCACCCCGCAGGAGCTTGCAGCGATCGGTGACCGCGTCGGTATCGACGGCACAGCTCTGGCACGGGCGAGCAGACTGGTTGCAAAGGTCGACAGCGCCGCCGTTCAGGACGGCTTCGATCTCTATCTGCATGGCTTCATTGTCACCGATGATGGCCGCTGGGTCGTCGTTCAGCAGGGCATGAACGGAGATCGCCGTCAGGCGCGGCGCTATCATTGGCTGTCCGAGCGGCTGGAAAGCTTCATCGACGCGCCGCACGCTGCGATCGAGGGGCGTCAGCAGGGTCGGATCGTCAACCTGCAGATCCGTCGCGCCGCGCAGTCGCGCGACCGGCAACTGGAGCTGCTGACGGAGATAGGTCCAACCGGAATCGCCCGCGAGCTCTCCCGCATCGACGGAACGGCGGTCGCGGCACCCACGCAGCCACTCCTCCCGCATCTGGTGATGCCCGACCACCACGACGTTCGCGCCGAGGACATTATCGATCGGCGGCTCCATGCGGCCTTCGCCGCCGCCGCCGATCGCGGGCCGGCGGACTTTGCGGAATTGCTCCTGGTTCCCGGCGTCGGCGCACGTGCAGTGCGTGCGCTCGCGCTTGTGGCCGAGGTTGTTCATGGCGCGCCGTGTCGCTTCAGCGATCCGGCGCGCTTCTCGCTCGCCCACGGCGGCAAGGACAGGCACCCTTATCCGGTCCCGACCAAGGTCTACGATCACACGATCGCGGTGATGAAGTCGGCTGTCTTGAAGGCAAAGCTGGGGCGGGAAGAGGAGCTGGCAGCGATCCGGCGTCTCGATGCGCAGGCGCGGCTCCTCGAAGCGACCGCATCGGGCCCTGGTGTGGAAGCGATCATCGCCGATGAGCGTACACGCTCGCACGACTATGGCGGCCGTAGCATATTCGGCTGGGAGCCCCCGGCTGATGCGCAGGCCGGGAGTAATTCGGCAACGAGGCGGGGCTGATCGCCCTCGAACGGAACACACTGGGGCTTCTTCTTTTTTCTTGCCGGAACTCGGCGCAGGAACCTGACACGTTAGATGGCCGTTGGCCGAGACCGTCCTGCGCTGCAGGATCCAAACAGATCAAGTGCGAGGAAAGTCCGATGACCCATCAACCGCCTGTCCCGGAGGCCAACCAGTCCCCCTATCCGATCCAGCAGCCCCCGCATGAAGCCCCTGCTCAGCCTGGAGATGGCGCGGAGGCAGACGCCCACGGGCTCTCTCTCTCACAGCCTTCGGACAGGAATTAGAACTGACCGGCAAGCAACTCCTTGGTGTCGCAATCGGAGCTGGGGCAGGCGTGATTGCCGCCGCATCCGCTCTCCTATTTTTCCGTGGAGGTGCCAGATCAGCTTCCAAACCACCCGCAAGGCGAAGGCTTGCTAAAAAGCCAGCTCGCTCATCCCCATCTAAGGAATGATCTGAATGCTGCAAAAAAGGGTCGTCGCTATTTGTGCCCCTTCCTCTTAACTTGAAGCAGCCGAGCGTGTGACTCGATCGCGCGAGCTGCGTGTGGCAACAATATGGTCGACGACAGCTTCTCACTTCGGGCTCGGGTCAGGCGTCGTATTGTCGGGCAGGTGCAGGATTTGTTCCATGACCGGGAGCTAGGCGAGAAGCCGGTTGCACGCAGTGACAACGCGCTGTTTCCCGCCGGTTCGATCATTTGGCGGGTTCATGGAGATGTAACCACCATGATGATTGGCGGCGTCTCGGCGCTGCTTCTTCAGATGCTGCATCCCGCGGTCCTGGCGGGTGTCTGGGACCATTCCAATTTCCGTACCGACATGGTGGGGCGGCTCAGGCGTACGGCAAGATTCATAGGGGTCACGACCTTTGGAGATCGCAAGCACGCACTCGAGTCAATCGCGCGGGTGCGTAAACTTCATGACCATGTCGCTGGAACTCTCTTGGATGGCACTGACTACGAGGCAAACGATCCTCGTTTGCTGGCATGGGTACACGTCACTGAAGCCTGGAGCTTCCTTAATGCTTGGCAGCGGTATGGCGATTGTCGCCTTTCCGTATCGGAAGAGGACGAATATTTTCGCGAGTTTGCGACCCTCGCCCTTGCGCTCGGAGCAAAACGAGTCCCGACGACCAGAGCCGATACGGCGGGCGCCCTCGAGTCGGGACGGCATGCGTTATGCGTCGACGATCGCACGCGCGAAGTTGCGCGTCGGGTGATTGGGCACATGCCTGACAATCCACTCGCTGTTCCCCTACAGAGAGTAACAATGCGCGCAGCTATCGACCTTTTGCCCGCTTGGGCTCGACGGATGCATCGCCTCGCGGCGTCGCCACCACCTATGAGCCAGCTTGTCAAAACTGGAGCGCTCGGATTGGCCACGACATTGCGGTGGGCTTTTGCTGCGCGGTGAAGCGATCCCAGCGGAGATTCCGCAAGGATGTCGTCGGGATGTACTAATCCCGCGCTGAACTTACTAGCTGCGCTATGATCGCCTTGAGCGCGAGAGCATCCTGAATCGCGTGACCGTCGATGTCATTGTTGAAATACGCCCACACCGTGCGGCCCCGACCTGCCTCCTCGACCATCCACTCAGCGCAGGTGAGCAGGCGTTCCGGCGGATAGCGGCCCCAATATTTGCCTTCACCGCCGTGGAACCGGACATAAGCAGCTGGACCGGTGACAATTCGTTGCGAGTCCAGCCCGAGCATATCATGGACACAAAAGCTTGCTCCGTAGCGCTGGAGCATCTCATACACTTCACCGACAAACCAACTGTTGTCGCGAAATTCGAAAACGTTGGTCACGTCCTTCGGAATCAAGGCGAGAAATCGTTCAAGGCGCTCGAGATTCAACCGGAAGCGCGGTGGGAGTTGGTAAAGGATTGGGCCCAGTGCAGATTGGAGATGTCGAAAAGGCGTCATCATTCGTTCGAGCGGTTCTTCACAGTCCTTGAGCTTTTTAGCCTGGGTAAGAAACCGGTTCGCTTTCACCGCATAGACAAATCCCGGAGGCGCTTGGAAGCGCCAGGCATCGAATGTCTGAGCCTTGGGGAGCCGGTAGAAGCTGTTGTTGATTTCGACCGTATCGAAATGGTCCGCGTAAAAGCCAAACCACTTCTTTACTGGGAGTCTCTCCGGGTAAAAGCGTCCTCGCCAGTGACGATAGATCCAACCCGAGCAACCGATCCGGATGGGGGAAAGCCCCGCGTTTGACATATGGATTCCAAGACGAGCCTGGCGAGACAACGCTTGTAACAGCCTTTGGGTCGCCCTTTCATGGGACACCTCATGCGGGTGCCCCACTCTCGCATCTTATGCATGTCCGCGGGCAGTCGGGAAAACATCGGCTTGGCGGTGCGGCTCAAGCACGATCGTCCGGGATTGGCGCACAGCCGCGCTGATCACAGCGGAAAATTTTCAGTGGTGGTGGTCAGAACGAACCGATCTCTCACCGGATCGTTGCCTTAGCATCGGATGGAGGAAGCGATGACGAAGCTCAGCACAAAAGATCGCGAAGGTCTCGACAAAGGAACCTTCGCTTTTCCGAAGGAGCGTAAGGAGCCGCTGGAGAATGCGAGCCACGTTCGCAATGCCGTCGCGCGCTTTAATCAAGTGAAGGATGTGAGCGACACCGAGCGCGACGCTGCGTGGAAGCGGATTCAAAAAGCTGCGAAGAAGCATGGCGTCGAACTGAAGGAGAAGAGCTGGCGTGAGATCGGCGAAGAATAAAGCGCTGTAGGCGCGGCGCGCCTCTCACACGTCTGTCCGCGCCTTTAAAGTCGAGAGCTAAAGCAGACTGGCTGCTTCAGCCCGCGAGGCTCGCGGCCAACAAGTTCGAGACCTCGTCTGCCGCTGCTTGTACTGGATCGGAAGCAAGGTGAGCATATCTTGCAGTCGTCTGCACTTGCGAGTGTCCCAGCAGCTTGCCGATCATTGGCAGCCCCTGACCGGAAGCAAGAGCGACTGAGGCGAAGGTGTGCCGAAGGTCGTGGAGGCGCACATCCTTCAGCCCAGCACGAGCGCGAACGCGCTGCCAGAACGGCTGTAGATCCGATAGAGACTTTCCCGGCTTCGCGCCGACGATCACGTGCGGGTTGAAAGCGCACCGAGGAGCCTGCCGGAGCGTGTCGACAGCTGCCTCGCCTAGCTGAACGGCCTTCGCGCCAGTTTTGGAGTCCGGCAGCCGTAGTACTGCCTGGTCAAGGTCCACATGTTCCCACCTAAGCTTCATCACTTCGTTCAAGCGGCATCCGGTCAGGATCAGAAGACGAACGGCCATGATGGCTGAGGATAGTTCGAGACGCTCGACCTCGATCTCATTTAGCACCTCGCCCAAGCGGCGCAGCTCGCCTGCGGAAAGGAAGCGTTCTCGCTTCTTCTCAGGATACTTGCGCAGATGTCGGCGCGGGTTGCTGCCATCGGGACGGAAGCCCCACATCTCAGCCAGGTTGAACATCTTCGATATGATCTCGAGGTTCCGATTGGCCTGGTAGGGGATGTGCCGAAGATCGTGGTGGAACTTCGCCACGACGGTGCGGGTCACCTCTTCGACACGAAGGCGCCCCAACGCGGGCAATATGAAGCGCTTCAGGTTGCGGCGGTACTCCTTGGCCGTGCTCTCCTTAAGGTGAACGGCGACATGTTCCTTGTCGAACTTGTCGGCCAGCTCCGTCACGGTCAGTGCATCTCGGCGCGCCTTTCGGTCGAATGCGGGATCCTTCCCTGACCTCACCTCCGCAAGGGCCTGAATCGCCAAGCCTCTTGCCTTATCCACGGTGAGCACCCCGTGCGGTCCCAATGCCATGCGCCGCGAGCGACGGCCGATGCGGTATTGAATGAGATAGCTCTTCCGTCCCGACGGCAGGACCCGAATGCCGAAGCCCGGGGTATCTCCGTCCCAGAGCATGTACTCCGAGCGCCTAATTTCTGCGGCTTCGACCGTTCGTTTGGTGAGCCCGGGCATTGCGATCCTCCTACTTCCGTGCAGCGTATCGGGCTGCTCCCTGGAAGCTTGGCGAAAGCAAGCGGGAGAGCGTCGGTGCGCAATGCAGCGAAACAGACAGTGCTCTGAAGTTCGGCACAGTCAACGTAACTAGCTGAAAACGCGAGAAAGAAGGTACGGGAGCGTAGAGCCGGGTAGGAGGTCCAGTAGAACTCATAACCTGAAGGTCGTAGGTTCAAATCCTACTCCCGCAACCAACAAGAAAGCCCCGCCTTGCGCGGGGCTTTTTTGTTGGTCGTGGGGGTCCCCGGATTGGAACCTCGTTCAGCCGGAGCCGCCAAAGGCGGCGGAGACGACGGGCCGCAGGCGCGGCAATTCCTACTCCCGCACTCTTTGCGCAAGGATCTGCTCGGCAAGCACCAGGTCGGCCTCCTTGTCGACATCGACAGCGGCCTCGGCGAACGGCAGCTCTACCGCCCGCACCACCAGCCCGAGCCGGTTCCCCGCCTTCTCCAGTGCACGATCGAGCGAAATGGTCCGCGTCAGCGCCCGCAGCGCGAGCAGGGGACCGAAGGACAGCATCAGCCGTAGCGCCTTTTTGCGGTCCTTCTCAATCGCCGACCAATGCTCCAGCGCGGTATGCACAGCCGGCGTCCGGAGCGCGAACAGATTGGCGCCGCTATACGCGCCGTCGCCGAACCGCAGCCAGGTCCGGCGCGTTTGCGGAAACGCTCCCTCGACGATCGTGCGGCCGACAACTGCGAATGTCGCATCGCCGCCGTCCGAGCCGCTCAGGAATTCCTCGACCATAATGGGCGTAAGCAGCGCATGATCGGCGGTCGTCA
>Ga0268264_10000766_pt1 | contig 35617 bp, 28 predicted proteins | sample KBSSwiS32_FD_190357 | JGI IMG/M metagenome (GOLD analysis project Ga0268264, IMG submission 190357) | Switchgrass rhizosphere microbial communities from Kellogg Biological Station, Michigan, USA - KBS Switchgrass S3-2 (SPAdes) (version 2) | ecosystem: Host-associated > Plants > Roots >...
GCGCTCAAGCCCGGCGGCGTGCTGCTGATCGTCGATCATGCCGCGACCGCCGGCTCGGGCACCAGGGATTCGAACACGCTGCACCGGATCGATCCGGCGGCGGTCAAGGCCGAGGTCGAGAAGGCCGGCTTCAGGTTCGAAGCGGAGAGTCCGATCCTGCGCAATTCCGGCGATCCGCACACGCTGATCGTGTTCGATCCGGCGATCCGCGGGAAGACCGATCAGTTCATCTACCGGTTCCGCAAGCCGCGGTAGCGAACCATAACTCGATCGTGGTGGCGTGACGTCTCGCCATGTGCTTGCAATATTTGCACGCGCCACGTGATTATGACAATTCCGCTTTCCATCGTCTCAGCCCGTGATAGCTTGAACTATAGCGGTTCGAAGGGGGCGAGTCGTGCAGAGTTACCGGGGGCTGAAGACGATCGCGCGCGGCGACAAGATCGCGCCCGCGATCATAAGCGATCTCCAGCACGACTTGCGCGCGCTGGGCTATTTGCATCACGGCATCGACGGCAGCTGGGGTGACCTGCTCGACGCTGCGATCCGCGCGATCCGCATCGACCTGTGCAATGCCGGTTTCGCGCCCGCGATCCATGCCGCGAACCTTGCCGGCAAGGTCGTGGCGGCGCCTGCCGCCGGCACCGCCGCGTTGGAACCCGCGCTGGCCGACTGCATCGGCGTGCTCGCCGGCCATCCGGACGTCGTCAAGGTGCCGTCCAGCCTGGATGCGGCCGGCGACAATCGCCGGGTGCTCGAAAACTTCCAGGCGATGCGCAGCACCATCGCGCCGGTGCCGTTCCTCACCGCGATGTTTCGCCAGGAGAGCGGCGGGCGCCACTATCAGGTGCCGACCGCGAAGGACGCCGACGGCTTCGTGATCCTCGGGCTCGACCGGAACGACGCGGCGCGTCCGGCCCGGATCACCTCGCGCGGCTATGGCCTGGGTCAGTACACATTGTTCCACCACCCGCCGACCGTGGCGGAGCGCGCGTCGTTCATCGATGATCCGGTCGGCAACGTGCAGGCCGCCTTCACCGAATTCCGCGAGAAATTCGATCGTTTCGTGCGATCGTCCAACGCCGGCCTGCGCGCCGACGACAATCTTGCCGAGCATCCGCTGCGCAAGCTCACCATGTGCAAATATCCGGCGTCGGACGCGCGCTTCCTCAACGATTGCAAGGCCTGCGCGCTGGCCGCCGGCACCGTCACGCTGAAGCCGGGCAGCCCGGTCCATCCCGGCGCCGCCACGGTCTGGGCCGCGACCCGATATTATGCCGATCCGGGCTATGCCGGCGTGCCGCGCCGCGCGGCCTTCCCGTGCGACTGGCCCTATGCGGCGCGCCGCTACAACGGCAGCGGCATCAATTCCTACCATTATCAGGCCCGGATCCTCCGAAACCTCCTGCTCTGAAGGAAACAGCGATGTTGGGTACGACGCTGGATGTCGCGATCGGTTTGATCTTCATCTTCATGCTGTTCTCGCTGTTCCTGTCGACCGTGCTCGAGGCGGTGGCGGCGGCGTTCAAGCTGCGCGCCCGCGCGCTCGAGATCACGATCGCGCAGTTGATCGAGTATCCCGCCTCGATCCGGGTCGGCGCCAATCTGCCCGCCAAGGGCCTGTTCGGGCTGAGCGGCTGGATCTCGCGCAAGACCGGCTGGGGCCAACCCGGCGCCGCGATCAACGAGGAGGGGGAATTGATCGCCGACGAGGTCGCGGCGGAAGATGCGGAAAGTCACGAGGGGCCGACCGAGGGGGCGGAAGACATCGTTCCCACCGTCCCGCTCAGCTTCAAGGCGGTCTACGAGCATCCCCTGGTCGGCGCGATCCCGGGACGGAGACCGGGCTATGTTCCGGCGAAGAATTTCACCAGCGCAGTGCTCTATGCGGTGGGCGGTGGCCAGGGCAGCCTGCAGAGCGACCTCGAACAGGGCATCGCCGCGCTTCCGCCGGGCACGCTGCGCACCGCGCTGACCACGGCGCTGATCGAGGCCGAGGGCGATATGGAGAAGATGCGCACCGGCATCGAGCGCTGGTACGACAATGCGATGGAGCGGCTGAGCGGCCAGTACAAGCGATTCAGCCAGGCCGCGACCTTCCTGCTCGCGCTGATCCTCGCTCTGGCCTTCCACCTCGACGCGGTCGAGATCGGCCAGCGCCTCTATGTCGACGCGGCGCTGCGCGGCGCCTTCGTCGATCTGGCCGACAGCTATGTCGAGAAGCATCCCGACGGTCCCGGGACGGTGCAACCGGTGCCGGTGCCCGCGGTGCCGGTACCGGCTGCGCCACCCGCCGGGAATGGTGCCGGCGCCCCGGCCCCCACACCGGCCCCATCGCCGGCGCCAGCAACCCCGGAGCAGCAGCTGGCGGACTTCAAGAAGCGCGCCGCCGAAGCCGGCGAGGCGCGGCAGGCCCTGGTCGAGACGATGAGTCTGTTCGGCCGGTTCAACAAGGAGGCAGAGCGGAAGGCGGAGGAAGCACGCAGGGCGAAGCGCTCCACGATCGGCAATGTCTGGCACGACATCGTCCTGTTCCTGCTCGGCACGATCGGCATCCTCGTGACCGCGCTGGCCGGCATGCTCGGCGGGCCGTTCTGGTTCGACGTGCTGCAACGCATGGTGAACCTGCGTGCCAGCGGCGCCAAACCCGCTCCGGCAGGAAAGGACAAGGCATGACCCAGCTCAGCATGCATTTCTCGCTCGCGGAACTGACCGTTTCCACCAAGGCGAAGGCGCTCGGCCTCAGCAACGTGCCCGATGCGGAGACGCAGAAGCGGCTCACGGTGGCGGCGGAGGGCATGGAGAAAGTACGGACCCTGCTGGGAAACCAACCGATCAAGATCAACAGCGGCTATCGCAGCCCGGCAGTGAACGTCGCGGTCGGCGGATCGAAGACCAGCGCGCACTGCCAGGGCTATGCGATCGACTTCACCTGCGCCATGTTCGGCACGCCCTATGACGTCTGCATGAAGATCCTCGCGTCGGACATCATGTTCGATCAGCTGATCCACGAATATGGCAGCTGGACCCACATCTCGTTCGATCCGCGCGGCCGCCGCATGCCGCTGACCATCGCCAGCGCCAAGCGCGGCTATCTCAGCGGCATATTGAAGATCAGGACATAGTTCGGCGGCATGGGCCTGGCGTTCGGAAAGCGCCTCGGACATTCGAGTCGGTAAGGATCACGGTTTGCCGCCCCCGCGTTGAACGCCGACCGGCAGCGTCGCGAGCCGGCGCATCTCCGGCGTTTCGAACAAGGCCGGATCGTCCAGATAGTCGATCAGCATTTCGGTCGCATCCTCGCCCCAGAACAGGTCCGCGCCCGTGTCGACGGTCGGCACGCCGAACACCCCGCGCGCGACCGCAGCGTCGCTATTCGCGCGCAGGCGCTGCTTGACCTCGGGCCGGGCGATCGCGGTCGCCACATCGGTGAGGCCCAGCGCATTGCCGATCTCGGCGAGCGTCGCCGGGTCGGCGATGTCGCGGCCATCGCGGAATGCCGCGTCGAACAGCGCATCGACCGCGGCTTCGCTGGCATCGAGCGCGACGATGAGGCGCAAGGCAGCGATCGGATTGAATGGATGCGCGGGCGGAAAGCGGAACGGCAGGTTTTGCCGGTCCGCGCGCCATTGGCAGGTCCGGTAGGTCTGCAGCCGCTTCGGCGCGATCTCCGCCGGCCCTTTCTGCGCCCAATGTTCGAGCAGCGCGCCCAGCACGATCGGCACCGGCCGCAGCCGGATCCGGCCGGCCAACCGCGCGCGCGTCTTCCACTGCAGATAGGCGAAAGGCGAGATGACATCGAAATACCAGTCGCATTCGCGCATGTGCATCGCTCGGTCTCCGTCCGGTCGGCGCGATCACACGCTTTCGTCCCGGTAAACGCAATCCTGATCTTGCCGCGATTTCAACGCCCAACGCCCCTCCCGTCTTCCCGGCGAAAGCCCAATGGCGCCAGGATAATGCGGAGCTCCCACCGAAATCCCTCCTCCCTGCCGTCATCCCGAAATCCTGGCCAGTCCCGGCGATCCGCACACGCAGATCGTGTTCGATCCGGCGATCCGCGGGAAGACCGATCAGTTCATCTACCGGTTCCGCAAGCCGCGGTGACGTTGGCATCCTCGCCCACGGCGGAACCGGCAATGACGGGATCGATGTGCGCAGGCGAGCGTTGAGCGCTCGCGGTGGTCGCGAGGATGCTGGATGGATTTGACCCAAGCCGACAGGCACGCGCCTGATTCCGGCACAGGCGCTGGACACCGGCATCGGATATTCCCGCGGGCGTTGCTGGCCTGCCTGCTGACCGCCTTGCCGCCGCCGTCGATCGCCCGGGCCGAACCGGCGCCGTTCGATCTCGCCGGCCCGGGCCTGCGCGTGTCGGTCACGCATGCCGGCGCGACGCTGCCGATCTCGCGCGTCCCCAACCTCTCGGCGGGTGACCGGCTCGCGATCGGCGCCGATCTGCCCGCGGACCAGGGCGCCCGCTATCTGCTGGTCGCCGCCTTCCTGCGCGGCGCGACCAATCCGCCGCCCAAAAACTGGGTCTTCAGCGCCGAAACCTGGAAGCGCAGGAAGAATGCGCTCGACATCATCGTCCCCGAAGGCGCCCTCCAGCTCGTGCTGTTCCTCGTGCCGGAGACCGGCGGCGGCTTCGATGCGGTCGTCGATGCGGTGCGCAAGCAGCCCGGCGCGTTCGTCCGCGCGTCGCAGGAGCTCAACCAGGCGTCGCTCGACCGCGCGCGCCTCGATGCCTTCCTCGACGGCATCCGCCGGCAGGAGCGCAGTCATCCCGAACGCATCGAAACGGTGTCGCCGCTGCTGACCCGCAGCCTCGGCATCAAGCTCAAGGCCGAGTGCCTCGATCGGGCGGCCGACCTCCAGGCCGCCTGCCTCACCGAGAGCCGCGACTCGCTGGTCCTCGCCGACAGCCACAGCGCATCGCTGACCGAGACGCTGGTCGGCGCGCCGACCGACCTCGCGCTCCAGCTGAGCGCGACGCCGCAGGGCGGCTATGGCTATTACAGCCCCTATATCGGCGTGGTGCGCGATCTCGCCAAGATCTTCGGCGCGTTCCAGTCGACCCAGTTCCAATATATCCCGGCGCTGGCGCGGTTCGACGACGACCGGATCGCGCTGCTGCTCAATGCCGCGCCATCCTTCGCCCGGCCGAAATCGGTGCTGGTCGCGGCTTTGCCCGCGATCGAGCCGGCCGAGGCGCCGCCGCTCCGCCGCGCCGACTCCGCGCAGGCGCTCTGCGCCACCCGCCGCGATCTCGTCCTGCCGGTCGAGGGCGCGCCTTTGATCTACGCGACCGGCTATGCCCACGACATGGTGCTGCGCGTGGCCGGGCCCGACGGCGGCAGCGTCGACCTGCCGGTCGCTGCCGACCCCGAAAAAGGCGGCTATGTGCTGGCCGGGAACCCGATCCCCGCCAGCCGGCTCGGCAGCGTCGTCGACGCCACGCTGCACGGCGCCTGGGGCTTCACCCCATTCGACGGCCCGCGCTTCCGCCTCCGGAGCCCGCGCGCGGATGGCTGGCAGGCGGTGACCGATCCGGCATCGCTGGTGGTCGGCCGCGACAATGATTTCATCCTCGCCGGCGCGGGGGCCGCGTGCGTCGAGGATATCGCGCTGCGGCAGGCGACGGGCGCGACGCAGCCGGTGATGTGGAAGGCGGCCGGCCCCGATCGCATCACGATCACGCTGCCGCTCGGCCGCACCGCGCCGGGCGGGATGAGTCTGCTGATCCGGCAGGCCGGGATCGCCGATCCGGCCACGATCGCGCTGGCCACCGTGGGGGCGGCGCGCCCGAAAGCCGTGCTGATCAGCAAGTCCGTCGCCCGCCCGCCCGCACCCTCTGCGCTGCCGATCACGATCGCCGGCGATGACGCGCTCGCGCAGGATGCGCGGCTGACCTTCTCGGTGCGCGCCGCCGACGCCACGCGCTTCTCGGGCCGCGAAAGCATCGAGATCGCCACCGCCGACGGCAGCGCATCGATGCTGGCCACGTCGGGGCGCGGCCTGACGGTGCAGAGCGACCGCATCGCCGTCGCGTCGGTCGAACCCGGCAAGGCGCTGGGCGCATCGGCCTATGGGCCGCTGCGCTATCGCGTCGTCCAGAACGGCATTGCCGGCGATTGGGCGCCACTGGTCACGCTCGTCCGCCTGCCCGTGCTGACCGGGCTGACCTGCACGGCCCCCGCGGAACTGTGCACGCTCGCCGGATCCGACCTTTTCCTGATCGCCGCCGTCGCCGACAACCCCGCCTTCGCCAACGCCTTCGCGCTGCCCGAAGGATTCACCGCCCCGACACTGACGCTGCCGAAACCGGCGGGCGGCAAATTGTTCCTGCGGCTGCGCGACGGCCGCGACATGGTGGCCACGGCGTCGCTGCCGTGAGCGGGACGATGCGAGCGTCGGAAACGGCGCTAAAGGCTCGCTGAAGGGGCTACCGCATTCACACATTTTTTCGGCGTAATCCGAGATGTTTAAGCCCCTCCCCTTCATGGGAGGGGTGGGGGTGGGGCAGTCAGCTGCCGCGCACAATGTAGGATTAAGCGTTTGATCTCAAACGCGAAATTCTCGCTTCGCTCGCCCCCACCCCAACCCAGCATCGGGTGAACAGCGCTCAGCGCTGTTCAGGCCATGCCGGGGGCATGGCCGACCCGATGCTCCTGAAGGGGAGGGGCTAAATCCGGCGCGATCCGAAATGTGTGCATACCTTAGCCCCAACAGGGAGGAGCAGCCCAAGTTAAGGCGTTCTCGCTGCGATTCCCCCATTTCCGTCATCCCGAACTTGTTTCGGGATCCATAAGCGCCGAATTTCCAGAACGGTATCGAAGCCCGACACGCGGAGTTTATGGATCCCGAAACAAAGCCTGCCCCGGCGAAGGCCGGGGTTTGAGATGACGGCAGCGAGGAGGAATTGCAGCACGCCTTCCGCTTGTCTTGGTGCCTATGGCTTCCCCGCCCGCGCATCTTTGCCCTGACTGCAAGGCTTGCAACCGTAACATTCGTGCCATAGCCTCAGGCCATAAAATGCTGAATGGCAGGAGAGACTGATGGGTGTTCTCGACTATAATGTGTCGATCGATCGCGATTCCGCTCTGTTCGACATGCAGATCAACTACACGATCCCGCAATATATCGACCCCGAAACGGGCGAGAATTTCTCCGACACGTCATGGACCGCCACCTACACCGAGGTCGGTGTCAGCAGCGGCGGCTTCAGCGGATTCGGCAGCGAATCGGAAACGGTCTATCTGAACCTCGGCCTCGCGCCCGATTCGGGCCTCCACCGCTACACGCTCGATTTCAACGCGATGAACACTTTCAGCGCGGACTCCGTGTTCCAGCGCTGGACCATCCTCTCCGCCGCCTATTCGACGGAGGAGCAGAGTCTGATCGGCACCGCCGGCACCGACATATTGATCGGCGGCAGCGCGGACGACGTGCTGCGCGGCAATGGCGACGACGACGTGCTCGACGGCGGCGGCGGTGACGACATCCTCGATGGCGGCGCCGGCAATGACCGGCTCGACGGCGGGCTGGGCCAGAACATCCTGAAGGGCGGCGCCGGCACCGACATCTATACCGTCAACTCGCTCGACGACATCGTCGTCGAATTCGCCGGCGGCGGCGGCGACGGGGTGATCGCGAGCATCAGCTACACGCTCGGCGCCGAGGTCGAATCGCTGAGTCTCGTCGGCGCCGGGCCGATCGACGGCACCGGCAATGCCGGCGGCAATGTCATCACCGGCAATGGCTTCGCCAACATATTGTCCGGTCTCGACGGCAATGACCGCCTCGAAGGCGGCGAAGGCAAGGACACGCTGTCCGGCGGCGCCGGCGTCGACACGCTGGTGGGTGGGCAGGGCAACGACATGATGGCCGGCGGCACTGGCGACGACGATTATTATGTCGACGCGACCGGCGACACGATCGTCGAGGGGCTCAACGAGGGCAATGATCGCGTCTACACGACCGCCGGCACCTATACGCTCGCCGCCAATCTCGAGACGATGATCTATTTCGGCTTCATGACCTTTCACGGCATCGGCAACACCCTCGCCAACAGCATCACCGGCGGCGTCAACGGCGACACACTGGACGGCCTGGGCGGTGCCGACACGCTGATCGGCGCCGGCGGCAACGACGTGCTGACCGGCGGCGCCGGCGCCGACCGGCTCGACGGCGGCGCGGGCACGGACCGCGCCGACTATGCGACCAGCGCGGGCAGGGTGGTGATCAACCTCGCGACCGGCGCCGTCGGCGGCGGCGATGCGTCCGGCGACGTGCTGATCGGCATCGAGAATCTGACCGGCAGCGCGCTGGCCGACAGCCTGCGCGGCGACGGCGCCGCGAACATGCTCTCCGGCCTCGCCGGCAACGACGAGATCCGCGGCGCCGACGGCAACGACATGATCATCGGCGGCGCGGGCGCCGACACGCTCTATGGCGACGCCGGCATCGACGTGCTGAGCTACGCCACCTCCGCCGGCGCCGTGACCGTCAACATGCTGACCGGCGTCCATGCCGGCGGCGACGCGCAGGGCGACATCGCCACCGGCTTCGAAAATCTCTACGGCAGCGAATTCGCCGACACGCTGTCCGGCAATGACGCCGCCAACACGCTCTACGGCCGCGGCGGCACCGACACGATCGCGGGCAATGGCGGCAACGACGTGATCATCGGCGGCGCCGGCGCGGACGTGCTGACCGGTGGCGCCGGCATCGACACGCTCAGCTATGGCAGCGCCACCACCGCCGTCTCCGCAAGCCTCGCCACCGGCACCGGCAGCGGCGGCGACGCGCAGGACGACATTTTCTCCGGCTTCGAGAATCTCACCGGCGGCGCCGCCGGCGACACGCTGACCGGCGATGGCGGCGCCAACACCCTGACCGGCGGCGCCGGCGACGACCTGCTGGCGGGCGGCGCGGGCAACGACCGGCTGACCGGCGGCCTCGGCGACGATCATTTCGCGTTCGCCACGGGCGGCGGCGCCGACATCCTCACCGATTTCCTCGCCGGCAACACCTCGGCCGAACTCCTCCACCTCTCGCTCGGCACCGCCTTCGACAGCTTCTCCGAAGTGATGGCGGTGGCCACGTCCTCGGGGACGTTCGGCGAAAACACGGTGTTTCGGTTTGATGCCAATACGACGCTGACTTTGCTTGGTGTGAATATCGGCAGCGTCGACGCGACCGACTTCGTGTTCGGTTGAGGTACGGCCGTAACGATGTCGGCCCGCGTATGCCGGGCCGACATCGGCCGCGTTTGAATGCAGGCCCCGGCCTTCGTCCATAGGCGCTGACTTTGGGTACAATGCGCATCCCCCTGCGCCGCGCCTCGTGCAATTGGTACGTGGAGTCATTGATTTTGTGGGGTTTGTGGCGATGCGAGCAAAATCCTCCCCGGAACGGGGAGGGGGACCGCCCGAAGGGTGGTGGAGGGGCAGTGGCCACGTCGGAAGCATCCAGCCCTGCCCTTGCCCCTCCACCGGCTTCGCCGGTCCCCCTCCCCGTTTCGGGGAGGAATGGCTTCGGCGAATCGACTGCTCAAAATGGATGACACGGCGAATCAGTCCATAGCCTCGTGAGGGATAGCCGACGGCTTACGGAACAGCGCCGCCATCCGCCGCCACGCACTCCTTCGCTCCGCCAGCGCCTTGCGCATTCCACCGAGCGTGAGCTCGCGGTAACGTGGATCGAGTCGGGCATCCTCGGCGAAATGGTCGAGGATCCTCGCCGGATCATTCGCCATGATCTTGTGCGCGTGCTTTCCGTGAACGTCCGAGCGCAGATAATCAAACAATAGCCTGAGGATATCGATCGCTTCGCGCAGGTCGCCGTCGGCGATCGCTTCGGAGATATATTCGCGCAGCACGATCGGGCTGGCCTCGAGCTGTCGCCGGGACACGTCATGGCGGCGCTGGAGCTTGATATGGTTGGCGATACGGCTTTGGAGACAATGTAACGGATGCATGATCGGCACCGACAAGGTCCCAACGCCATCGGCCGTCCGAACCCGTAGGATCAACTCGGCGGCCGACTTTTGCAGCTGGGACGTTTTGACGCCCAGGACATTGGTGAGGAATTCGATGCGGATGTCCCGTCCGTCCATGACCGCCGTCACGACCGCGGCTTCGGGCGTAAAATCGTCCATTTTGGGGATTTCGACCGCGCCAGCGATCGCGGCGGCCAGCTTTTCCGCCGCAGCCTTGTGACCGAAATAGTCGATGTCCTTGGAGGTGTAGGGCGCGAATTCGAGGAGTTCGGGAAGATGGCTGTAGCGCTCCGCCCATAGATTGAGCGCCTGGCCTCCGACAATGAAGGCGCCGTCGTCCAGAGTGATCAGCGATGCCAGCTTATAAACGAGTTCCGGCGGAAGCAGTTCGTCGCTCAGCCGCTGATACCCCGTCGGCGAACAGACGAACTGATGACGTCGAGCGACGCCAGAAAACCATTCTGCGCTCGAAGCTCGTCACGTCCGATGCTCCCGTTGCGCAGGGCACGATCATCCCGCTCGCGCGAACGGTCCTTTTCGCGCCGACGCTCGGCCGGATCATAATAGCTCGACTGCACCATTGCATAGGCTCCTGACGAGTTTCTACGCCTCCAGGGATTTCAGGTCAATGAATGCCCCAGACGCCGTTGCCATCCGTCTCACCGCATTTGGAGGCGGCAATTCACGCTTGCAACTGCCGGAAGACGTCAATCCGCCGGCAAGGCAGGGTGCGCAACGACCGGCGCCGTCGGCGCGGCGATGCGGCCGGCGACGTGCTGACCGGCATCGAGAACCTCACCGGCAGCGCGCAGACCGACATCCTGCGCGGCGACGATGCCGCGAACATGCTCTCCGGCCTCGCCGGCAACGACGAAATCCGCGGCGCCGATGGCAACGACATGATCTTCGGCGGCGCGGGCGCCGACAGGCTCTGTGGCGATGCCAGCATCGACGTGCTGAGCTACGCCACCTCCGCCAGCACCGTGACCGTCAACCTGCTGGACCGACCTCCACACCCCAGTTCGGGCTGAGCCTCACCTCCGTTCAGGCTGAGTCCCACCCCCGTTCAGGCTGAGCTTGTCGAAGCCCCCTTCTTCTTTGCGATTGGCGTGCAGAAAGAAGGCTTCGACACGCTCAGCCCGAACGGGGAATCGCTCCACGGACGGCGAATCGCCGACACGCTGTCCGGCAATGACGCCGCCAACACGATCTACGGCCGCGGCGGCACCGACACGATCGCCGGCAACGGCGGCAACGACGTGATCATCGGCGGCGCCGGCGCGGACGTGCTGACCGGTGGCGCCGGCATCGACACGCTCAGCTACGGCAGCGCCACGACCGCCGTCTCCGCCAGCCTCGCGACCGGCACCGGCAGCGGCGGCGACGCGCAGGGCGATGCTTTCGCCGGCTTCGAGAAACTCACCGGCGGCGCCGCCGGCGACACGCTGACCGGCGAAGGCGGCGCCAACACCCTGACCGGCGGCACCAGCGGCGACCTGCTGGCGGGCGGCGCGGGCAACGACCGGCTGGTCGGCGGCCTCGGCGACGACAGCTTCGCGTTCGGCACGGGCGGCGGTGCCGACATCCTCACCGATTTCCTCGCCGGCTACACCTCGGCCGAGCTCCTCCGCCTCTCGCTCGGTACCGCCTTCGACAGTTTCTCCGAAGTGATGGCGTTGGCCACGTCCTCGGGCACGTTCGGCGAGAACACGGTGTTCCGGTTTGACGCCAACACGACGCTGACCTTGCTCAATGTGAATATCGGCAGCCTCGACGCGACTGATTTTGTGTTCGGTTGAGGCCCGGCGGTTCGATGTTGGATCGCGCAAGGCTGCCCGACATTGGCGTTTGGATGCCGGCCTCGGTCTTCGTCCATAGGCTCCGACTTTGGAGGTGATGCGCATCCTCCCAACGCCGCGGGCACCCAGTTGAGCGCCCGATCCCGTAGGCGGGAAGGCCCCGCCGCCGCCTCAGTGCGCATTGCACCTTGCTGAATTGCCCGGTGGAGATTGAATTCATGACTAGCCATGTGGCGCGGACGGAGATGGCAATGAGAGGGTCTGTGAGCCTCCCAATGGTAAGATCGCCGAGGGACGTTGCTCGATTGGACCTTCGCAAGGGACAGTGTCGCTAGGCGCCGGCCCCCGTCACGCCGACCAGTTCCTCGATCGCGTTGCCGTGCGCCAACCACCACCGGCGCAAATCGGAGAGCTGCTCGGTGGCGACCAAGGGCTTGTCCAGATTCCTGAAGGGCTCGCTCCGCTGGGCAAGAGGCGAGTGCGTGCCGACCTGAAAGACGTCGCTGACCAGCGCGTGGAATACCTTGATGACAGCCGCGTGGCACGTGGAAATTCGGTCCATCGTCACGGCAACGTCGTCGCCCGCCTCCGCGCGCGAGCGCTCGTCCGCCGAATGCGCGACAAACTTGTTGGCGTAGGCCTCCAGCGTCTCAAACGCGGGGTCGGCCAGCAGCGTCTCCAGCGCCTCGAAATAATCCGGTCGGATGAGGTCGGTGCGGGAGCGCTTGTCGCGGGACACGCCGGAGAAGGCGTCGAACGTCTCGTGGAGGATCTCGGCCATGTCCCATCCCTCGGCACCATCGGTGTCGATCCAGTGGATATCGTCCCGCCCGTCGGTCGCCGCCTTCAGAGCCTTGGCGGCACCCTGCGCCGGGTCGTAAGGCAGGCCGTCGTGACAGACGAAGTTCTCTCGCGTAATACAGCCGCGCTCGCCCTTTACGGCGGCGAGCACGCGCCGCAGAGAGATGATCTGGCCCTTGGGGTTCGACTGCTTCTCCTCAAGCAAGCGTCGGATCGCGAGGGTCTGAGTCGCGACGTAGCCAGTGTCGATGAAGTCCGAGATCATGCCGTTGGACAAGGCCGCTTCCCATGAGGGGGCCGTTGCGCGCCGTTCCGCCGCGAGGCGGCGCATCTCATTGAGCATGCGCCAAGTGCGATCGGCATCGATCATCGCGACGATTTGGCCGTAGACGTTGTGCACCTTGTCGTCCTTCAGCTGCAGGAGGGAGCGCTGGCGAAGCTCGAGGTACCGGGCGAGCTTCTTATGGTTGACGACGTCGACGTTGACGGGTGCGGAGTATGTCATTGGCGAGATGTAGGTCTTGATCTCGCAAGTGCGAGTGGCTGCTGCCGACCACTTCGTGACGTTCCCCGGCTGGCGCGCGAATGGCCGCTCGTGTCGAAACGAGGCGTTTCCCCGTCATCTCTTGGCCGGCCAGCAGTGCGCGTCATCTCTTGCCATGGCAGCGTTTAAGCTTTCGTCCCGATCCGCATGGGCAGACGGCATCGGGGCCGACGCGCCGACCGACCGAGTTAGGATTCCGGAGGCTGAAGCTGCTGGCCCTCATCGGAGTGCCGATCCGCGCTTCACCGCAGCGGATTTGCTCGATGAGATCCAACGCGTGCGCCTGCTTGGCCTCCCAATCGTCGGCGCCCGCGTAGTTGCCAAGGGCGCGCATCTGCTGGTCGGCGCCATCGAAATCCCCACAATAGGCAAGAGCAACGGCGTATTCTGCCCGCGCATCGAGCGCGAGATCGGTCAATCTATACTGCTCGATGAGCGGAAATATATGCTGCTCGAAGACCTCGCGAGCACCATCCGGAGTCGCCATGATCTTCAGCATTTCGTCAGCAAGTTCTTGAGCGGCGACGGTTGCGGAGCGTCCAGCGCCCACCGAGGCATAGAGCTTAGAGGCTTGAATGCGCCGCATCATCGGCGGCAGGCCTAGGCGGACCATCACGGTCGACCAAAGGTTCAAGGCGTCGGCCAGTCGTTTGACGTCGTCAGGGTCGGAGTCTCCAAGAAGATTGAGGAGCGCCCGGCCATTCTTGAAGAGCAGATCACTTTCGCGCAGACCGAGCACCTTGTGCATTTCCTCGATCAGAGGTTCGAGCGCGTTCCGCGTCTGCTCAAGCGCGTCCGTTCGATACAGCGCCACGGCGCGATTATAGCGGAGAATGCGGCCGGATTCGGCAGTCTTTGCGGCCTTTCGTCCTTCGCGGTAATGGGTCTCCACTAGCTTGCGGTCCCCAGCCGATCCTGCGATGATCATTTGCTTGAAGGTGAGATTGAGCCGTTCACGTGCTTCGAACGGATTGTTCGCGACGAGTTCGGCCATTTGCGCAACGCGAGCCTCATCAGGAATGCCGCCATCCCGGCTTTCCCAGTACGCTAACGCGTCGAGCGCCCAGAAGCGGTCGCGCGGGCTATAAGTTGCATCCTTCGCTGCCTCCACGAGCGTGTCCCACATCATCGCCATATTGCCCTGCTCGTAAAACATTTCGGACGTGGCGAGATCGACGAGGGCGTCGGTGCGGCCGACACGGGGGAGGAGCCGTATCAGGAAAGTGAGGCGTGGAATGTCTTGGCGCGCATGCAGGGACGCGACCAGCAGCAGCTGGAGGCGTTCCAACGCCTCATCGATCGTCGGTTGAGGCATTTGCGCACGATGTCCGGCCGCAAGGGGACGAAGGGCGTCGTGCAGCCCGCTTCGGGCCTCCGCAAAATTAACGAGCATCGAAGCGCGCCGCAGTTCCCGCAGGGCCTTGGCCGATACCAACGATCCGCCGAGCACGGCCAACATGCTCGAAGTCTCAGCCGCGTCGAGAGGTATGTCGCACGCGCCAAGGATCGCGGCCGAATCTTTCGCTGTATCGGAGAGCGACGCAAACGCTATCTCCAGAATCAGATCCTGAGAGGTGTCCTGCTGATGCGTGCGGGTGAGGATAGCGTCGCAGAACGCCTGCGCCGAACCGCCGAACTTTAGAGCCGAGAGTCGCGCCGCGTTTATCACAAACAGCGGAAGCCCGCCCGTCAGATGAAGAACGGTTTCGACTGTTTCCGGGTTGATCCCTACGCCTTCAGCGGCGAACACCGCGGCGACGGCATCTGGACCGAAGCCGCCCAGTGCCTCCGCCTCGATCCCGAGTGTTACTTCGGCCAAAGCCCGCTCGGCCCAAGGCTGGCCCAAGACGATGAATGCTTGGTTCGGTGCGCCATCGACGATCTGGCGCAGGTCCGTGACCGATAGCCGATGGACGTTGTCGAGCACGACGATCGCGCGGATGCCTTGGTCAGCCAGTAAGCTGTCAGCATATCGCAACGCGTCGATCCCGCCACTCGGTGGCAATTGCACGCCGCCAACACCCTTCGCCCGGCCGCCCAGAAATCTCGCGACGATCTCGCGTGCCAAGTTCGTCGAAACGGAGCGTGACGGCAGATCGCCTACATCGAAGTAAATCAGGGATTCGGTAGCGTGGCGCGCCGCCTCAGCCGCCCACGCAGTCTTGCCGGCGCCGGAAAAGCCGACGATCAGACGAACGCGCTTGTCCGAACTGATCGCCGGCTCTTCGCGTTGCGGGCGGTAGGGAGCGGGCGGTTCAGGGAAATCCTGGAGCTGGATCACGAGTTGCTCGAGCAGTTCAGGCAGATCGACCGCCGCGAACTGATGATCGCGGCCCCCAGCCGAAGCCTGTTGGACGAGTGTTGCGAGTTTGAACACGAGCGTGCGTGGCGCAAGCCCCCCGAACGGTACGGTGTCGGCAATGGCCGTGGCGATATCCATCATCCCATCAACATTGGCTCCAGCAGTCGGCAGGTCGTCACGGGCGCCGCGCGATGGCGTAATGAACTGCACGTCGATCGGCCAGCCGGCGCCATCGAGCTGCCGCTGCAGTTTGGGACCGGGCTCGCTGTTGGCGACGATCGCGAACTTCGACTGCGAAGGCCGCGCGCCTGAAGTGTGTTCTGCGCGAATCTCGTTGAAGCGCCCTAATGTGCTTTCCAGGTCGCTCGGCACAACGGCGCCCAACCGCGTCTTCACCTGGATGTACCAATGCACGTCCCCAATTACGAGCTCGATATCTTCGTCCAATTCGACGGCGAGAACGGCTCCGGGCTGGCGCCCGAGTGCGAGCAGCAACGCCACCGCATAGACGTGCTGATACAGAAATCCGCGATGGACCCCCTCAATCCGCGCCAGTTGTTCGCGGTCCATCGGGTCGTGGTCGAATGGGCTTATGATCTCCGACGTTGAAGGTGTAACAGTCACTGGAGGGGCTCCTTCGGATTGATGACCATGAGAGGTCTTGTGTCGAAATGGCTTCAGCTTCTCGGTCAGCTTGGCGGAAGGTCAGCCGTGGATCACCCTCTCGGCCTCACACGGACTGCACGTTCAATGATTTCGACAAGACTCCTGATCCGAGTTCCGGTGACGGTTCCGGTGACACTTTAATCAATACGCCAACTCTGTCAGCCTGCCTACCACGGTCCGCCTCCCGCGCATCGTTATCCCTGGCTTGCCGGACCATGTAACGCAGCGAGGTAATCGGCGTCAGCGGGTCGGCGGATTTTATGAGAGGCGGCTTCACGGAACTAAATGTCGGTCGCTACAAGACCTATTAGGGCCATCATCTAGCGGAGAAAATTGCGGGCAATGACCTATTGTATCTACACTGACAGCGAGGTGCCCGAACATGCGGGCAATTTCGACCATATCATACCGCTCGCACTCGGTGGCTCCGACCGATTCACGATCTGGTCGGACAAGAGCTACAACTCCGACATGGGCTCGCAGGTCGATGGCCGGATCGCGAACGATCCCCTGATCATGCTGGCGCGCCGCAACGCCGATGCGCGGGGCCACGGCGACAAGCCGCCGATCCCGGTGTGGAAAAAGACGACATTCGACGGTAGACCGGTTCAGCTCACCCTTGGCAACGAAAAGATCGAGCTTTGGGATGCCCGCGAACGGCGCATGCTCGACGAAGCGGAATGGGCCGGGCAAGCCGTCGAAACCACATTGCGGATTGACCGTGGGCCACCGCTGAAATTTGCCGCGAAGGTCGCGCTGGCCGGTGGCTTTTTCGTGTATGGAGACCTTTTCCGCGACAATTTCGATTGCGACGAGCTTCGTAGCATTCTCAATGTCGACATCGCCGATCAGGAGGCGGTGCGTCGCTCTGCGGGCAAGGCGCAGCTTATGGATCGCTGGCATCCCGACGCACTATCGGGGGGCAGCGCCGCCCACTTCAAACATATGTCCGAAGTCTCGGGCAGGACGACCGTGATCTTCGTCCCCCATGATAATGGGCTGAGCGTCCATATCGGCGTGGTCGGCGCCTATCTCGCTTCGATCGTCATCGAGGGGGATGGCACCGGCTTTCCGAGCGAGGGGGACCATGATCTCGGGCATGTCATCCTGTTGCACCCCGGCGACATGGAGACGATGAGCTTTCGCGAGCATACGCGGTGGTCGCTCGACGCCCTTGGGATGGCTAGCGATGCCGACCCGGACGACGGCGAGCCCGCGCCATGATTGAGCATGGATCGAATGCTGTCAGCGCGGTGCGCGTTGCACCTTGCCGGACTGTCACGTGAAGATTGATCTCACGCCCGGCCATGCGGAGCGGATGGAGAGGGCGACGAGATTGACAATAGGCCTCCCATGGGCAATGACCGCCGAGGGACGCTGCTCGATTGGAACGTCTCGTGCCTTGCGGGCGCGGTGAACTCGTAATTTGAGAATGCTTGGGATGGCCGTTAGCTGATAGGCCTCTTTCATGGTGCGATGAGCCGTCGCCACACCGCGCATCAAGGTGACAGTACGCGAATATGAGCTCTGCGGTCCGGACGAAAAAGCGATCACGTTCGCCGGTGTCGACGCCGAGATGTCGGTCCCTTTGATGTGCTCATCCTGAATCCGACAAGCCGGGCAAGGCGTTGATCTATTGTCACTGACCGAGCCGAAACTTCGGCAGTTTCTCGGCAATGCAATGGCGGCGCTCGAGGCATGGCTTGCTGCCTGACCGAGCACGCTTTTTCTGCCGATACGAACGCGCCTACTCTTTCACTCAGGATTTGCGGTACGTATTAGGACGCGGATTAGGGGATAGAGGCCTCGGACGAGAGAACGGTCACGATCGAGACGGTTGCGGTACCCCTTGATTATGGTTTCAGCAGGGAGCACGATGTGCGCGGTCCGCAACGCCATCGAAAAGACCCCCGCGTCAAGCCCGTTCGGGCCAAGAACTAGGCAACGCTCGACAAAGACGTTTAACGCCTGCGCTAGATCGTCATTTTCCGGCATCGAGGCGAGATATGCGATACGCTCCCCGAGTGCTGCATAGAATGGCTCGCGGCCTTCCTGTCGAATCGCTTCAAAATCAAGTACTACCGGATCCCCAGCCGTCAGCCGGATCGCCTTTGCCAACGCGATGGATTTGGTCAGGAGAGGATTGTTCGACGCATGGTCGATGGCAGCTTCCAGCCGGGCCAAAGCGCCCACCCGGCGCCCGAATCCCAAGGTAACGAACACCCAGTTCTGGATCACGATCTGGTTGGGGGCGGTAGGAATGGGAATGGCAAACGGAGCAAACAGCAGCGGGTTGCCCGCCGCCGCCCGCCAGAATGACTCAAGTGCTTCGACAACTGGGTCGAGCAGCAACCGCTCAGCCGTTGGAGTGAGGTTAAGCTCGCGAACGATCTCGTCGAGATGATAGCGAAGCATATCGAGCGGATAATACGCGTCGGTGACCGCAATGCTTGGCCGCTTTGAGTCGGCAGTTGCGAGGATTGCCAAAAGGCCTTTGATCGCATCCTCTATAGCGGCCTGCCCGACCAAAGCCGCGGCCGAAAACAGCACGGCAATGTTACCCGTGACGCCGCTATTGTTAATCTTCTGCGCGCCCTCGCGCACAGCGTCGACCACCTGTCGTATGCGCTCGTCACCTACCGTCGTGGGATCCATATAGGGGCGGATATCGTCGATAAGCGCGAGAAGCCGCGTGTTTTCGGACGCCGATCCAATTCCATGCCGTACGATGCATCGCGCCGAACGCGACGCGAGCGTCTCGTCGTCAGGCCAAAGTGCCTGCGCGTCACTGCCCGAGACGAGCGATATTGCGGGATTTACGATCGGCCAATGGCCATCCGACGGCTCGACCTGGTCCAGGATATCAAGCGCCGTCCCGACGACGCGTCTGATATCGTTCCGCGCCAGCCCCTTCGCACAGGCCACCGCAGCTCCGAATGCGGCGTTGCCAACACGAAACTGCTGCGACAAGCAACCCGTCACGATCGCGTCCGCTATAGCGGACGATCCAAGTGAAACGAACTCGGGACGCTGCTTCGCGAGACGCTTGAGTGCATCGAAACTGATCGCCGCGAGATCGCGCCCTAACACCGCCGTCGCCGGCTCTTGCGTCAACTCGGCGACGCTCTTGATCAGCAAGGTCGCGACAGCTTCCTCATCGGAAGACAATACGCTTAGCCAGGCCTCGAACATGGTGACGACGACGGCCAATCGCTCGCTGCGGACGCCCTTGTGCCGAACCGCAATGGCGAGCGCTTGGCGCACGGCGTCTTGCGTGACATAGGCATCGACGAGTTCTCGGCTGCTCGCTTCGGGACCGATTGCCTCGGTTCGGCCGCTGCCAATCACCAGTTGCAAGGCGACCTCGAAGCTTGTCGGCTGGCGCTGCCGCTGCGTGAGCTTTCCAAGCTCGTCGAACATCGACCGCCCAAAATAGGCCATCGCCCGGGTCGACAGTGTGGCGCCGCCAAGCGCGTTGAGGCGCCGGAGCGTCGCCCAGAAACGCCGATGCGCATCGGTAAACTTGTTGTCCGCCCAATGCTCCAGGGATATGCCGAGATCGAGCGCCGCCTGAAGCTGCGGCGTGATCAACATACAGGCACGGATGTCGGAATCGGGCAGGAACGCGTCGCTGGCCTTGTACCGCGCGTTCATCGCGGCAAGTGGCGCGTTCATTCCCAAGAGCGGGCGCACCTGAAATACCCCATCGTCGTAGACCGCGGCGAGCGCCTTCACAGTATCGCCCGGGTCCGTGATCATGCCTCTGACCGTCGCTATGGATTGCAGCGTCATGTCGCCTAGCGCGTTTAGCAGTGCCTGCCATTGCACATCTTTATTCGCAGAGATGATCGCATTCGCGCGCTCGTAAAAGGCAAGGGCCAGCGCAGCATCATCTACGTCCAGCGCCAGATCGCCCAGATGTTTCACCACCAGTGCTGAGAGATGCGAGTCGATCGCCTCGACGATGCGGTCAATGGCCGCAACCGTTGCGGCTGTCGATTCGTGGGCGCGCCGTGCGGCACGATAAACCGCATCGCCAAGGACACGAAGTGTCGGCGGAGCATGTTCGGCACGATTCATCCAATAATCGATCGTGGCGAAGTCCGCCGACGCCAGCGTAAGCGCGAGTTCGAGGGCGCGGCAGGTGGCGTGATCTGCTTGGGGAATCTGTCTTTCGTCGAAGGAGAAGTGCGTATCGGACTGCCATATCAACGCGCGCACCGTATCTTGCAGATACCCTGCCAGCCCGCCCTGATCGGCTTTCGGCCGGACCACCCAGGAGGTGAGTTCGGGCGGACCTTCTGGAAGCCGCTCTTCAAATAGGTCGGCCAAGCCCAGCGTCCTGCCGCTCCCCGCGACCACCGTCGCTTGGGCGAGTTCACGCACTAGGTTAGCCGACAGATAGTGGCTGAGTGCGATCCATATAGGATAGTGCTTGACGAAATTCTCATCTCTCGCCTGCTTATCCTCGGTCATCGGGGTTCTCTCTCCAGTCGGCAAATTCAAGTCGGTCGGATGTCTGCCAGCGCGCCAGCAAAATCTCGCAGCTCGCCGGGGCGCGGGCGGGCTTCCATAGTGGGGTATCGCGAAGCGTGCTACCGAGGCTGAAGCCGAACACGCGGACCGCGGCCGGATACATCTCCGAGCTCGGTGCGAGCGCGGCAATGTACCCGCGCGTGTCCCAGCCGGCCTCGGACGCCGCACCGGGCACCGACCATTCGTTGTTGCCGCGATTGTAGCGACCGTAACGGGATAGCCTGACCGCCGGGTGCAGGCACTCCTCGCGCGGGTCGATCGGTTGAAAAATGCCGGACAGACCGCCCGAGCGGCCGCTGCTCAGCGTTTCGAAGTTCGATAGGATGAAGGTCGCGAAGTGATGCCGGGCCAGTTCGCCGCTCTGCGCCGCCCGACAGAAGGTCTCGCGAAACTCTTGATGCCATTCGCGGGCGCCGCCGTCTTTGCCCGGTACGACGCGCATCACCTGCGGGGTGTGCGTGGCGACGGACACGAAGTCGATATGGTCCGGTGGATTGTCGAAAGGCGTCTCCGCGCTATTGACTGCCACGATCGGTGGCGGTGTGCCGCGATCTGTCGGAAGGCTGAGCGCATCCGAGCAGATCAGTGGCTGTATCGTGACCGAGAGCAGTCGCTTGTCCGCGGGAAGCAGCGTCACGAGGGAGATGAGGTTCGCTTCTGCCATCGTCGCCTCTGGAAGCGGGCTATATTCGTATTGCGATCGCACCAATTTGGGGTGGAGGCAGACCCGCAGCCGCTGCTCCGCGTCCAATGTGAACAAGCACCCCAAATTGATCATGAGATGCGTGGGCTGGTCTGAGAACCAGGCGCTGAACTGCGCGAGGTCGACCGCGACGGTCGCGGATATCGCCCGCAGCGCGTCGACCAGCGCCTGTATCTCCGCGTTGGAGAAGAGGTGCCGCTGGTTGTCGTCATCGGGCCTGAGCCCGACATGGATGCAACCCAGCGACGCGACGCCTTCCAGCGACTGGAGCACGGAGACGAGAGTACTCGCCGGCGCGAACGCCTCAGGGAAGGTCAGCAAATCGAATGGCGTGCCCGTCTGGAAACTACTGCTGTAGCCATCGATCGCTCTGGGCGTCGGGCTGATCAGTTCGCTGATGATCTGCTCGAACATATCGCCATGTGTCGATGGCGCATAAATGCTGGGTTCGACCACGCGCACCACGAAAGTCCGACGGTCGCGTTGCACGGTCCAGGTCAGATGATTCGGCAGGAGCGTGCGGAAAGGTGCTGTTCGAGTCAGAGAGCTGGCCTCAATATGGCGTGCTACGGTATGCGGTAACACCGCAAGGGCGGACGCTTGGGATGTCACCGCAACCGCCGGACAGCAACCCTTCGATGTCCGGCAAACGCAAAATCTCCGCGGCTTCAAGGACGATGGCGCCACATCTGCCCCGCCGACACCGGCATCGCAAATTCCCAGGAAAGGCGCACTTGCCGAGCTTTCTGGCAAGATCGCGCCACGTCTTGAGATCGAGGCTCCGTGCGGCGAGCGAGTCGGGAGGGTTGCATTACGACTTTAGAAGCTTCAGCAATCGAGCGACATGTCGCGTTCGCGCAACAGCGAACGTGCAACATTCGACAACACTTCGACGTTGCTTTGGGCGAAGCCTTGATGAATTGGAAGAAGCAAAGAAGCTGCCCTGCTGCTGGGCGGGCTGCATCCACCGCAATTGCAAGATGTCAGGCCAATGGCACGGGCAGTTCCGATCGATTTCAAAACGAAAAAGCGCAATAAACTGGACTGCAGGCATCACTTACAACGTTCTCAGAAGAGAGCTTCTCGGTCAATATTCGCCAGTAGCTTGCCATTCACCCGTCAATGAACCAACGGTAGCTTTCCAGATTAGTGCGAACGATACTGAGCGATCGTAGAGCAGTGCACCGAAAGCAACCCAAGTCACCCATCCCTTACTCAGCGCTCAACGATGCGCCGTCCAGTCGGCCGCACGGTGGCACAAGCCGGCCCGCCGTCCCCGTCCGTGCCAAGCACCGTCGTCTCGATAATCCCACCATCGCCCGCGCGATCCAGCAGGTCTTGCTCCAGATCATGGATGTCGATCTTCATCCGGCGTGCCCATGGCGAGGCAGCGTCGCCGGCATATTGGCCGACACGGATATAGACGAACCGCCGCTCCGGCCCTTCGCGCCGCACCTGGTCGCCGAAGAATTTGGGCCCCGGCGCAATGCGGATCGGGAAATCGAATATCAGCGGCTCGCCCGCATGCGAAGATTTCGGATCGAGCGCACTGCCGTCCTTCGCCTGAAGGCTGTGGAGCACGCCGACGACCGGATGCTCGATCACGATCCGCATGCGAATCTCGGTCTGGTCTGCGCGCGCCATGCGCGTTGATAGCGTGATGAGGACGGCGCCTGAAGGCCTGATCGGCAGCGTGCCGCGAAGCCCGGTCCCTCGGCGGCGTCGGCTGCTTCCCGATCGGAAGGGCCGCGTCGGGCACGGATGCCCTACACGCGGAACGGCTGCGAATATTGCGGGCTTTCCGCCTCCGCGCCGGGACATGATCGCGCGCATGTCCGGCACGTCGGATCGGGATGTCGCGACGATCACGCGCCGCGTTGGAAAAGCCTTGGCAACAACATGCCCGTGCGCCTGCGATAGCGGACATAGACCTCGCCGAAGGTGGCGATCAGGTCGCGCTCCTCGAACTGGATGGCGATCAGCATGAACGCGGACATCCCGGTCGCGAGCAGCAGATGGCCCAGGGTCATCGTCGGGATCGCCCAGAAGGCGAGGAAGAAGCCCAGATAGAGCGGATGCCGCACCAGCCGGTATAGCCACGGGGTGTAGAAGGTCGGCGAGGCCTCGATCCTGTCGCACCAGTGGTTCCACGCCTGCTTCAGCCCGAACAGCTCGAAGTGACTGATCAGGAAGGTACTGACGAGCACCAGCAGCCAGCCGGCCGCGAACAGCGCCCAGAGCATCGCAGCGACGACGCCGCTCGTCGTCCAGACGATCCCCGGAATCGGGCGCCACCCGGCAAACAAAAGGATCAGCGCGAGACTCGCCGCGAGGACATAGGCACTGCGCTCGATCGGTGACGGCACCAACCGGGTCCACCACCGCTTGAACCACGGGCGCGCCATGCTGCTGTGCTGGACCGCGAAGATCAGGATCAGCATGAGGTCGATCGCCGCGGCGGCGAGGGCGGGCCTCGCGCTGCCGCCCTGATCGACGTCGTACGGCACGATCGCCAGTCCGCTGAGAAAGGCGATCAGATAGACGAAGGTCGCCAGGAAAACGACGTAGGCGATGGCACTGAAGGCCAGGATAAGGATGCGTTTCATGGTGTTGCTCCCATCCCTGGCGGTGGCGGCCGCATTCGGCCGCCACCGCGTCAGGTCAGACGACCGCACCGGTCGAAAGATAGATCACGAACCGGCTCAGCGATCCGAACTGGATCAGCGTGCAGAATGCGGCGAAGGCGAGAGCCGTCGAGCGGCCCTTCAGGGCTGTCAGAATTTTCATGGGAACCTCCCGGTCAAATATGTCAAAAATAGAAGAAGGGATCGAGCACCCGGACCTCGGTGATCCGGTTCACGGGCAGGCCGTTGCGTTCGGCCGTGATCCGGATCGATTCGGGGTTGGGCGCGTCATAGATGCAGAAGCTGTTCTGCTTGTCGGTCGAGACGAAGCTCTGGACCCAGTTCACGCCATCCACGGCGTTGCGGTCGACCACGCCCATGCAGGCGCCGGCACCGTCCGCGTTGCAGGGGATGTGGAGACCCGAGGAAAAGGTCCGTTCGACGAGATAACGAGGCATTTGCATTCTCCTTGTGCTTGGTTGGCCCGCACAAGATCGCCCGGATCGCCCCGCGCCGCATCGGCTGCATTCCCTATATTGCCGGTCCCGATTCCCTATTTTGGCTTCCCTATTTCCGGGCCGCGGCTTTCCCCGTAAATTCGCCGCATGCTGCTCGAACGGGACGACATCGTGGCGCAACTCGACAGCCTGGCGAGGAATGCCCTCGGCGGGCGCGGCTGCGTCGTCTTCGTCGTCGGCGAGGCCGGCATCGGCAAGACCAGCGTGCTGCGCGCGACTGCCGAACGCCTGGCCGACCGCCCGGCCGACCGGCTGAGGCTGCTGTGGTCCGCCTGCGAAGACCTCAGCACTGCCGAGGCGCTGACCTTGCTGCGCGAACTCCCCGTCGTCGATGGCGACGCGCTCGATCGCGCCACCGACAGCGGATCCCGCCTGGCGCTGTTCGGCGACACACTGGCGCGTCTCGCGAAGGTCCCGACCGTGCTGCTGATCGAGGACCTGCACTGGGCCGACGACGGCAGCATCGATTTCATCCGCTATATCGGCCGCCGCGTGGCCGATCTGCCGCTGATGCTGATCGTCTCCGCGCGCAACGAGGATCAGGGCGCGCGGAGCCGACTGGCCCGGGCGGCCAATGATCTGCCGCCGACGATCCGCCACCGCTTCGATCTCGCCCGCCTGTCGCCGGTCGCCGTCGGCAGGCTGGCGGCGGCGCGCGGGCTGATCGGTGCGGCGATCCACGAGGTGACCGGCGGCAACCCGCTGCTCGTTGCCGAACTGCTCGCGGCGGGCGGCAAGCGCTCGGCCTCGATCGACGATATCGTCGTCGGCCGCGCCGATCGCCTCGACGAAGCGGCGCGCGGCTTCCTCGATTACTGCTCGATCATACCGCGCCGCGTCTCGCTCGAGCAGATCGAGGAAGCCGACGTCCCCGACGCGGTGATCGCCGCCTGCTGCGAGACCGGGCTGCTGCTCGTCGACGGCACCGGCCTCGCCTTCCGCCACGAGATCACGCGCCGCGCGGTCGAGGATGCGCTGTCGCCGCTGCGCCGCGCGCAGTTGCATCGCCGCGAGCTCGCGCGGCTCGACCGCGCCGGGGCCAGCGCTGCGCGCCGGCTGCACCACGCGATCGGCGCCGGCGATCGGACCCGGGTCGAGGAGCTTGCGCCGCTCGCCGCCGCGCAGGCGTCGCGCCTGGGCGCGCACCGCGAAGCCGCTCATGCCTGGGCCGCGCTGCTCGAGCGCGAGGCGCCTGCGGGTGATCCCGGCCAGTGCGAGCTTTACGCGTTCGAGCTGCACGTAACCGGCGAGATGGCGCGCGCGATCGCCTGGCAGCAACATGCGCTGGCGATCCATATCGAGACCGGCGACCGTCTGCGCCAGGGCGACAGCCTGCGTTTCCTGTCACGGCTCCATTACCTGAACGGTGAGCGCGGCCGGGCGGAGGACAGGGGCGCGCAAGCCATCGCCATTCTCGCCGACTATCCGACGACCCCCGAACTGGCGCTCGCTCATGCCAATCTCGCGCACCTCGCCATGCTCGCGGACGACGCGGCGGAAGCCGTGCGCTGGAGCGAACAGGCGATCCCGATCGCCCGCCAGCTCGGGCGCGACGACATCCTGGCGACCGTGCTCAACAATTACGGCACCGCGATCCAGTATGAGGACTTCGATCGCGGTCTCGGCCTGCTCGACCAGAGCATCGCGCTGGCGCGCCGTTCGGGAAGCGAGGAGCATGTCGCGCGCGCCTATACGAACAAGGGCTGGACGCTGATGCAGGCCTGCCATCTGGACCAGGCCGTCGCGGTCCAGGACGAAGGCATCGACTATTGTCGCGAGCGCGATCTGGAAACCTGGGTCGATTACATGACCGGCGGCAAGGCGCTGGCGCTGCTCGATCTCGGCCGCTGGGACGAGGCCGAGCAGCTCGCCCGTCTGGTCGTGGTCGATCGCGGCAACACCCACCTCATGCGCAATCCCGCCGTGCGGGCGCTGGCGCAGCTGCGGATCCGGCGCGGGCATGACGATCCCGAACCCCTCGTCGCCGAGCTGCGCGCGCACATGGAAAACGGCCGCGAGGCCCCGCGTTTTGCCGGCATGGCGCTGATCGTGGCCGAGCGCGCATGGACGGACGACGCCGCGACGGACGATGCGCTGGCGCTGCTGGACATGGCTGCGCGCCTGGCCGCCGCCGCCGGCTCGCCCTGGGATCGCGGGGCGCTGTGGACCTGGCAGCAGCGGCTCGGCGCCTCGGTGCCGCCGCCCGCCGGACTGACCGGCCATCATGCCGCCCTCGCCGCCGGAGACGTCGCCGAAGCGGCCGCCCTTTGCCGGGCGCGTGCGATGCCGTTCGAAGAGGCCATGATGCTGATCGCGGGCGACGCCGAACAGGCCGCCGCCGGACTGGCGATCCTCGATCGGCTGGGCGCGGCGGCCACCACCGCCCGTGCGCGCGCGAATCTCGGCGCGCGCGGGCTGCGCCGCGGCGCGCGCGGGCCGCGCGCCTCCACGCGGGCCAACAGCTTCGGCCTCACCCGCCGCGAACTCGACGTGCTGAGCGCGATCGACAAGGGCTGGACCAACAAGGAGATCGGCGAGCGGCTGTTCGTATCGGCCAAGACGGTCGATCACCACGTCTCGGCCATTCTCGGCAAGGTCGATGCCAGGACGAGAGGCGAAGCGGCGGCGGTAGCACGATCGCACGGACTGATCGATTAGGCGCGTCCGTGGAGCACGCCGACCACCAGACCCTTGTCGAAAAAGCTGGCCATCGCCGCATGTTCGTGATATGTTCCATACGGCGAGAGGTGGGAGCAAAAGCGCATGACTGTAAATAGCGCATGGCTGTAAATTCAGCGGGAAAACGGGAGGGGCGGATGCGCGCCACACCCGGTGCGACAGGCACGCCGGCCGGCCGTGGATGGCACCGGCCTGCATGCCGGTCGCGCACCGCCGCTCCGCTGATAATACAGCGGGAATACAGCGAAACGGTCCGGAAGGTGGCCGCGCGGATCGGGTCCGGCCACCCGGTTCGGGCGAGTAGTTCGGCACCACGCCGAATGGGACTCCCCTCCACGCCTTCGTGGAGGGGTTGGGGGTGGTCGCGAGCGCAGCGAGCCCCCTTCTGCCTCGCGCCAAACAAGAAGAAGGAGAACCACCCCCGCCCCTCCACGAAGGCGTGGAGGGGAGCAGAAGAAGCCGGTCGCGATGGTTGCCCGGACTTTTGCCCCTGTTACGCGCGGCGCACGGATGTCGTTGGGCGGCGACGCTCCGGATCTCGAGCTCAGCTTCTCAGGCACCCGCATTCGACATCGAAGGAGGGTGTGATGAATTTTCCGAAATTAACAGGTGGAAACACGTTCGCCGGCCGCGCTTCGCACGGGCGGGCGGTTCGGCTGATGCGGCGGGCAGCCAGCCGATCCGCCGCAACCAGAGGCGGAAGGCCGCGATGAATATCCCGAAATTAACAGGTGGAAACAGCAAATCCGCGCCGCGCTCCGCGCCCCACGCCGCTCGGCCGATCAGGCTCGACGGGCCACCCTGCTGCACGTCCATCCCCACGACACGCCCGTGTTGCGAAGCCGTCGCGGACTCGGTATAGCCCCGCTCTGTTCACGGCGGCCCACAGGGTCGCCTTTTTGCGTTTCCGGACCTTGGCTCAGGCCGACTTACCCTCAAGGAGTGATCATGATGACCATTACGCCCCTCATGCCCGTCTACCCGCGGTGCGAGGTGCGTCCGGTCCGAGGGGAGGGGTGCTATTTGATCGGCCAGCAGGGCGAGCGCTATCTCGATTTCGCCAGCGGCATCGCCGTCAACCTGCTCGGCCATGGCCATCCGGTGCTGACTAGGGCGATCCAGGACCAGGCGGCGACCTTGATGCACGTCTCCAACCTCTATGGCAGCCCGCAGGGCGAGGCGTTCGCGCAGCGGCTGGTCGACAACACGTTCGCCGACACGGTGTTCTTCACCAATTCGGGCGCGGAGGCGGTCGAATGCGCGATCAAGACCGCGCGGCGCTATCATCATGTCAAGGGCAATGCCCACAAGCATGAGCTGATCACCTTCTCCAGCGCGTTCCACGGCCGCACGCTCGGCACGATCAGCGCGACCAACCAGGAGAAGATGCGCGACGGCTTCGAACCGCTGCTGCCCGGCTTCGCCTACGCGCAGTTCGACGATCTCGAAGGCGCGAAGGCGCTGATGAATGAGAATACGGCAGGCTTCCTGGTCGAGCCGATCCAGGGCGAGGGCGGCATCCGTCCGGCCAGCGACGCCTTCCTCCAGGGCCTGCGCGCGCTGTGCGACGAGCAGGATCTGATGCTGGTGTTCGACGAGGTCCAGTGCGGCGTCGCGCGCACCGGCACGCTCTATGCCTATGAGCAATATGGCGTGACGCCCGATATCCTGGCCAGCGCCAAAGGCATTGGCGGCGGCTTCCCGATGGGCGCCTGCCTCGCCACCGAGAAGGCGGCGGCCGGCATGGTGTTCGGCACCCACGGCTCCACCTATGGCGGCAATCCGCTGGCGATGGCGGCCGGGCAGGCGGTGTTCGACGTGATCCTGGCGCCGGGCTTCCTCGAGCATGTCAGGAGCATGAGCGACCGGCTGGTGCAGGCGCTCGAACAGTTCATCCCCAACCATGACCAGCTGTTCGACAGCGTGCGCGGCAAGGGCCTGATGCTCGGCCTGAAGATGAAGAGCGACAGCCGCGCCTTCGTCAGTCACCTGCGCGGCCACGGCCTGCTGACGGTGGCCGCGGGCGAGAATGTCGTCCGCATCCTGCCGCCGCTGGTGATCGAACAGGCGCATATCGACGAGTTCATCGAACGCCTGTCGGCCGGCGCCGCGGCCTATTCGGCAGCGGCGTGACGCACGCGGCACAAATGCGCCCTGAATCTAGCCCCTCCCCTTCAGGAGTATCGGGTCGGCCATGCCCCCGGCATGGCCTGAACAGCGCGGGGCGCTGTTCACCCGATACTGGGATGGGGTGGGATCAGTGGCGGCGGGGGCTCGATGCCCCCGTCGGCGCTTTGTCGCACGCTCGAAAGCTCGCTTCGCTCGCCCCCACCCCAACCCGACGGGAGAGACTGGGACGTCGCCACCGGGCTTCCTTCCCCCTTGATGGGGGAAGGATACGGAGACTTGGTCCGCCTCTTGGCGGGCCTAGTCGCAGTTGGATGGGGGTGATGTTTGGCGAATGGCTCTATGTCGAACATCACCCCCATCCAGCTCCGACTAAGGCCCGCCAAGGGGCGGACCTAAGTCTGCGCAACCTTCCCCCATCAAGGGGGAAGGGGTGCCAAGGCGATCAGTTTCTTTCAAGGGGGTCGACGCCACGCCGGTGCCTAACTCCCCTGAAGGGGAGGAACTCATGACCCGCCACTTCCTCGACCTCAGCGACGCCGGCGGAGACGGCATCGCTGCGATGCTCGCCGACGCGCTCGATCGCAAGGCCGCCCGCGCCGGCTGGCCGAAGGGCAGGGCCGATGCCGATGCCCCGCTCGCCGGCCACGTGCTGGCGATGATCTTCGAAAAGAACAGCACCCGCACCCGCGTCTCGTTCGACATGGCGATCCGTCAGCTCGGCGGCACCAGCATCGTCATGGATTCGGGCAGCATGCAGCTCGGCCGCGGCGAGACCGTGGCGGACACCGCGCGCGTGCTCAGCCGCTATGTCGATGCGATCATGATCCGCACCGACGATCACGCCAAGGTCCGCGAAATGGCCGAACATGCGTCGGTCCCGGTGATCAACGGCCTCAGCGACGACAGCCATCCCTGCCAGATCATGGCCGATCTGCTGACCGTGATCGAGGACGGCAAGGCGCTGCCGGGGCTGAAATGGGCCTGGCTGGGCGATGGCAACAACGTCCTCCACTCGATCATCGAGGCCGCGGGGCTGATGCACTTCGCGGTCGAAGTCGCCGTGCCGCAGGGCTATGAGCCGGCGCCGCGCTGGGCCGAGGCGGCCGGCGCGCGTGGCGCGACGATCCGCGTCGGCCGCGATGCCCGCGCCGCGGTCGCCGATGCCGACATCGTCGTCACCGACACCTGGATCTCGATGGGGCAGGAGCATGTCCACAACAAGCTCGCGGCGATGATGCCCTACCAGGTCACGCCCGAGCTGATGGCGCTGGCGAAGCCCGATGCGCTGTTCCTCCATTGCCTGCCCGCGCATCGCGGCGAGGAAGTGCTCGCCGAGGTGATCGACGGACCGCGCTCGCGCATATGGGACGAGGCCGAGAACCGGCTGCACGCGCAGAAGTCCGTGCTGCTGTGGGCGCTCGGCCTGCTCTGATGACCGGGGCTCCGGATCTCGATCGCGCGCTCAGCTTCGCGATCCTCTCGCGCCACGCCCGCGGGCGGGTGGTCCGGCTCGGGCCGTCGCTCGATGCGATCCTCCACGCGCACCAATATCCACCGGTGATCGAGCGGCTGCTCGCCGAGGCGCTGGTGCTGACCGCCTTGCTCGGCGCGATGCTCAAGGACGATCAGGGCCAGCTGACGATGCAGGCGCAGACCGAGAGCGGCGTCGTCGATCTTCTCGTCGCCGATTATCGCGACGGCGAGCTGCGCGGCTATGTCCGCTTCGATGCCGACCGGCTGGCCGAGGCGCCCGCCGCCCCGTCGCTGTTCGGCCTGTTCGGCAAGGGCTATCTCGCGATCACCTTCGATCAGGCGACCACCAAGGAGCGCTACCAGGGCATCGTCCCGCTGGAGGGCGCGTCCTTGTGCGAGGCGGTATCCAGCTATTTCGCGCAGTCCGAACAGATCCCCAGCCTGATCCGCGCGGGCATCCGCCACGTCGACGGCGGCGGCTGCATCGCCGGAGGGCTGCTGCTCCAGCATCTGCCCGAGGGCGAGACCGGCCGCGACCGGCTCCACGTCCGCGACGACAGCCCGGAGTGGGAACATGTCGCCGTGCTGGGCGGATCGGTCAAGGCCGATGAGCTGACCGACCCGGCCTTGCCGCTCGAGACCCTGTTGTGGCGCCTGTTCAACGAGGATGAGGGCGATGTCCGCCTGCTCGACACGATCGCGCTCGCCAAGGGCTGCCGCTGCGATCCGGTCCACATCGCCGACGTGCTGTCGCGCTTCCCCGACGACGAGCGCGCCGACATGGCCAATGAAGACGGGCTGATCCTGGTCGACTGCGAGTTCTGCGCGCGATCCTTTCCGATCCCGTTGGCACGGCCCGCCTGACGTCATATATCGTCAGACGACGAGACGCGCCTCGGATGCTATAGGCCGTTCGTCGAATTCGAGTCGTGAGCGAAACGGTACGCCGCCACGAACCGCCGAACCGGCTTTATGGATGGGGTGGATTATGGTCGTGTCGCGTATCACGCGGATGCTGGCGGCTGTGCCGATTGCCGTGCTCGCCTTCGCCGCCTCGGCGCAGCCCGCGGCCGCGCCGGCGATGCCGTCGCTCGGCCTGCTCGAATCGGGGTCGTGGACGCTCAAGCCGCGCGACGGCACCGGCGCGCCGCGCACGATGTGCCTCGGCGATCGCAGCGTCCTGCTCCAGATCCAGCACGGCGGCGCGCGCTGCCAGCGCTTCGTGCTCGAAAATGATCCGACCAGCGTGACCGTCAGCTACTCCTGCCCCGGCGCCGGCAACGGCCGCACCACCGTCAAGGTCGAGACGCCACGCCTGATCCGCGTCGACACCCAGGGCATCGACCATGGCTCGCCGTTCGACGTCTCGATGGAGGGCCGGCGCACGGGCATGTGCCAGATGCCGACGCGATAGGGGGGGCGAAATGCACCCTTCCCCCTTGATGGGGGAAGGATACGTAGCCTTATGAGCGAAGCGAATTAGGCGAAGTTGGATGGGGGTGATGTTTGGCGAATGGCTCTACGCCGAACATCACCCCCACCCAGCTCCGACTAGGGCCAGCCAAGGGGCTGTCCCAAGTCTGCGCAACCCTCCCCCATCAAGGGGGCGGGATAAGGGGCCGGTCTGGCCCCCCGCTATTTCGCGTCGAGCCGCCAGATGCCGTCCCAACGCGCCGGCGGATCCGCTGCCAGCCGTTCCACCCGCGCAGCCAACGCCTGCGCGGGCCCGTCATCGGGCGCGAGCGCCAGGCATTCGGCGAACCCGGCACGCGCCGCCGCCCAGTCGCCACGCGCATAGGCCGCCAGCGCCGCCGCATAAAGCTCGACCAGCGCCAGATCCGATGGCGCCGCGGTGTCGGCCATCGCGCGCAGTTCGAACACCGAACCCGCTTCGCTGCGTCCTTTGAGGACGATGCGGTCGACCTCGCGCGCGACGATCGCATTGCCGGCCTGGTCGCGCGTTGCCTGGTCGATCAGGATGCGCGTGCCGTAATATTTGTTCGCGCCCTCCAGCCGCGAGCCGGCGATTGCCACGTCGCCCATCACGGTGAAGTTGCGCGCGCTGTCCGAACCGATGCTGCCGACGATCGCGTCGCCCGACGCCAGGCCGATGCGGATGTCGATCGGCGGCAGATTCTGGCGCATGCCCATCAGTTCGGGCAATTGCGCGCGGAAGATCGCCAGCCGGTCGAACTGCGCGAGCGCGGCCCGGCAGGCCGCTTCGGCCTGGAGTTCGGTCGGCACGAACGGGGCGGTCCAGAACGCCATCACCGCGTCGCCGATATATTTGTCGATGATGCCCTGCTCCGCGCGGATCGCCTCGGACATCGTCGTGAAATAGGCGTTCATCAGCTTGACCAGCCCGCTCGCGGTCAGCCGGTCGGCGATCGGCGTGAAGCCGACGAGGTCGGAGAAGAAGATCGTCACCGGCTGCTTCTGGCCCGCGGTCGAGCGGCGGGCATCGCCGGTGATCAAGGTCGCGACGATGCGCGGGTCGATATATTGGCCGAACGTCGCCTTGATCTCTTCCTTGACCCGCAATTCACCGATCATCGCGTTGAACGCGCGCGTCACCTCGCCGATCTCGTCGGCGGTGGTGACCGGCACCTCATTGTCGAGCTCGCCCGACTGCACCGCGAGCGCACCGACGCGCAGCCGTTCGATCGGCCGGGTCAGTCCGCGCGCGATGAAGGAGGCGAGATAGAGGCCGACCAGCGCCGAGACCAGGATCAGGATCTGGGTGGCACGGAGCGCCTGGCGCTCGTTGGTTTCGACCACCTCGACGATCGTCCGCGTGAAGGTCGAAATGTTCGCGCTCAGGCGGTCGGCATGGCGTTCGAGGCCGGCGGCGCGGTCGGCGGCCAGCCCGGCGGCGATGTGCGCCGCTTCGCTGTCGGGTGCGGCGGCACACAGCCGGCCGACATCGTCAATCAATTGGACATGGTTTTCGCGCAGGCTGCTGACGATGGGCGCGAGTTCGCTGAATTTCAGCTTGTTGAGTTCGAGCACCGCCATCCCCGCGCCGCGCACCCGAACCGCCTCCATCATGGCGAGCTGCTGCTGGATGCGGCGGCTGCGATCCTGGAACGGCGCGCCGCACAGGCCCGGTTCGCGCCGCTCGATCGCGCCCTCTTCGACGATGATCGCGACGCGCAGATCCTTGGCCGCGAGCGCAAACGGCAGCACCGCCTCGGCGAAGGTGGCGAGCTGGCGGTTGACGCGGTCGGTCGACTGCGACGACCAGATCGACGCGACCGCCATCGCCGCCAGCAGGCCGATCGCGACGCCCAGAATCTTGAACTGGATTGAACGGTAATAGGTCACCAGCCATCCCCCGCCTGGTCCGATTCGCCGGACCGCCCGGGCGCGAGCTTAGCGGGATCGGCTTACCATTTCGTCAGCGTCGGACCCGGCGCCATCGAAAATCCGTTAAGCATTTGTTTACCAAGGCCGTGCCATAGAAAGGCGTGCTGTTTTGTGGCACATTTCCTCCCTAGCTGGCCGACATGGCCTCACTGGGCCGCCTTCAGGGCGGCCCATCTTTTTGTGGCGCGCCCTTGCGCCCCGACGCCGGCAGCGATAGCCGCAGCCGATGTCCAGTTATTCCGCGCCTCTGGCAGTCGTCCTGCTCTCCGGCGGCCTCGATTCGATGGTCAGCGCGGCGCGCGCGCGCGAGGACGGCTTCCAGCTGCTCGCGCTGACGATCGACTATAATCAGCGTCACGCGGTGGAGATGGCGTCGGCGCGGCGTATCGCCGCTACGCTCGGCGCGGTGCGGCACATCGTGCTGCCGATCAATCTGTCGCTGTTCGGCGGATCGGCGCTGACCGCCGACATCGACGTGCCCAAGGACGGTGTGGGCGAGGGCATTCCCGTCACCTATGTCCCGGCGCGCAACACGATCTTCCTGTCGCTGGCGCTGGGCTGGGCCGAAGCCAGCGGCGCGCGCAGCCTCTATGTCGGCGTCAATGCGCTCGATTATTCGGGCTATCCCGATTGCCGGCCCGAATTCATCGATGCGTTCCAAGCGCTCGCCGACATCGCCACCAAGGCGGGCATCGAGGGTGACCGCTTCACCGTCCAGGCGCCGCTGCAGCATATGACCAAGGCCGATATCGTCCGCGAGGCAGCCCGGCTCGGCCTCGATGCCGGGATCAGCTGGTCGTGCTACGATCCGGCGCCGGGCGGGCTGCATTGCGGGCTGTGCGACAGCTGCCGGCTGCGCGCCAGGGGCTTCGACGAAGCCGGGCTGCCCGATCCGACCCGCTACGCCGTCCGGCCCTGACATCATGTCCAGTTATGCGGTCAAGGAAGCCTTCCTCACGCTGCAGGGGGAGGGGCGGCGGGCCGGCCGCCGCGCCGTGTTCGTCCGCTTCGCGGGCTGCAACCTGTGGTCGGGCCGCGAGGTCGATCGCGCTACCGCGGTCTGCCGCTTCTGCGACACCGATTTCGTCGGGATCGATGGCGATGGCGGCGGCCGCTTCGCCGATGCGGCGGCGCTCGCCGATCATGCGCGCAGGCTGTGGGGCGAAGCGGCGGGCGCGGTCCCCTATCTGGTGCTGACCGGCGGCGAGCCGTTGTTGCAGGTCGATGCCGCGCTGATCGATGCGTGCCACGCCGCGGGCTTCGAGATCGCGGTCGAGACCAACGGGACCTTGCCCGTGCCGGCCGGGATCGACTGGATCTGCGTCAGCCCCAAGGCCGGCAGCGTCGCGGTCCAGACCAAAGGCGACGAACTCAAGCTGGTCTGGCCGCAGCCCGGCACCGATCTCGATGCGATCGAGCGCTGGGATTTCGCCCATTTCCTGATCCAGCCGATGGACGATCCCGCTTACGAGG
>Ga0268264_10000770_pt1 | contig 35477 bp, 35 predicted proteins | sample KBSSwiS32_FD_190357 | JGI IMG/M metagenome (GOLD analysis project Ga0268264, IMG submission 190357) | Switchgrass rhizosphere microbial communities from Kellogg Biological Station, Michigan, USA - KBS Switchgrass S3-2 (SPAdes) (version 2) | ecosystem: Host-associated > Plants > Roots >...
CGAGCTCGGCGACCAGCCCGAGATAGCTGGTGTGGGCGTCGCCGACCACCTCGCCGCCGAGCTGGACCCGTCGGCCGTCGGGGAGCTCGACCTGCTCGACCCGCCCGCCCACACGCTCGCGTGCCTCCAGCACCGTGACCCGCGCTCCACCCGCCTCCAGGTCGCGGGCGGCGGCCAGCCCGGCGAGGCCGGCGCCCACGACCACGACGTCGGCGCGACTCACAGCTTTTCCGGGGTCCCCGCGGAAGCGCGAGCATCCGCGCGTAGCGCGCTCTCCGAGCGGTTTCGTGGGGTGGTTCGCAGCACCACGGTGTGCTCGGGCAGCCAGCCCAGCTCGACCCGGTCGCCGGGGTTCCAGCGGTCCTCGGTCCGCATGCGGGGCAGGTTCTGCTCCAGCACGGTGAGCGTGAGCTCCGGCGTGATGGAGACCAGATACTGCGTGGTGGCGCCGTGGTAGCTGTTGGACACGATGGTCCCGGCCGTCCGGAACATCTGCGGCGTGAGGTCGCTGAGCCAGATCTTCTCGGGCCGGACCGTCACGCTGACCGGCTCGCCGTCCGCAGAGCCCCGGTGGTCCGGCGCCGGGATCGAGAGGGTGTCGGAGACCGTCACGCAGCCCGCCGACCAGGTGCCGCTCATCAGGTTGCTGGTGCCGATGAACCCGGCAGCGAAGACCGAGGTCGGGCGCTCGTAGACGTCCTCGGGCGTGCCGCACTGCTCGATGACGCCGTCGTTCATGATCGCGACCCGGTCGCTCATGCTCAGCGCCTCGTCCTGGTCGTGGGTGACGAAGAGGAAGGTGATGCCGACCTCGCGCTGGATCGACTTGAGCTCGGCCTGCATCGCGTGGCGGAGCTTGAGGTCGAGCGCGGCCAGCGGCTCGTCGAGCAGCAGCACCTTCGGCTGGTTGATGAGCGCGCGGGCCAGTGCGACGCGCTGTCGCTGTCCGCCGGAGAGCCGGGCCGGGCGCTCCCCGCCCTTGTCGCCGAGCTCGACCAGCTCGAGCATGTCGGAGACGCGACGGTCGAGCGTACGGCGGTCCAGCCCCTTGCGGCGCAGCCCGAAGCCGACGTTGCCCCGGACGTCGAGGTGCTCGAAGAGGGCGTAGCTCTGGAAGACGGTGTTGACGTCGCGCTTGTGCGGCGGCGTGCTGGTGACGTCGTCGCCGCCCACCAGGATCGTGCCGGAGGTCGGGTCGGTGAAGCCCGCGATCATCCGCAACGTGGTGGTCTTGCCGCAGCCTGACGGGCCGAGCAGCGAGAAGAACTCGCCGCTGCTGATGTCGAGGTCGAGGTGGTCGACGACGGTGGTGCCGCCGAAGTCCTTGGTCAGCGCGCGCAGCGTGACCGACGGGGTGGGGTCGGGAACGGCCATCGGGGCGGTGCTCATCGTTGGCCTCCGGTGATCAGGTCCAGGCTGGACGTGCCGCGGTTGAAGAGTCGGGGGACGGTGAGGGCGGCCACGATCAGCAGGGCCGAGCCCAGGAGCATCAGGGTGCCGATGGCGTTGATGGCCGGCGAGACGCCGAAGCGGATCGAGGAGTAGACGCGGACGGGCAGCGGCTGCGGGTCGACCCCGGTGGTGAAGAACGCGAGCACGAAGTCGTCGAAGACGAGTGCGAAGACGAGCAGACCGGCGCCGACCAGGGCCGGCACCAGGGTGGGGATGGTGACGAGCCGCAGGGCCTGGAACGGCGTGCAGCCGAGGTCGCGGGCGGCCTCCTCGACCTCCATCGAGATGCCGGCGAGCCGGCCGCGCACGATCACGGTCACGTAGGCGATCGAGAAGGTGACCTCGGCGAGGATCACCGTGGTCATCGACAGCTTGAGGCCGATGCCCGTGAAGAGCAGCAGCGCCGCCACGCCGGTGACGATCTCGGGCGTGACCAGCGGGAGCAGGGTGACCGCACCGATGACCCGGCCGCGCCGGCCCCGCACCCGCTCGAGGCCGAGCGCGAGCATGGTGCCGAGCACGAGGGAGCCCACGGCCGAGACGGTCGCGATCTCGAGGCTGGCGACCAGTGAACTGATGAGGGCCGAGTTGTGGACCAGGTCGTCGTACCACCGGAGGCTGAAGCCTGAGAACGCCGACAGCGACTTCTTGTCGTTGAGGCTGAACAGCGCGACGGCGAGGATCGGCAGGTAGAGCCAGCCGAAGAAGAGCACGGTGACGAAGACGCCGAACCGCGGCCGTCGTTCCAGCCTCCGCGTCCTCACGAGCCCTCCCGCGCCTGGGTCGAGGTCGCGCGCAGGTAGATCACCATCAGCACCGTGAGGGCGGCCATCATGCCGACCGTGAGGGCCGAGCCGAGCGGCCAGTTCTGGCCCTCGGCGAACTGCTGCTGGACCAGGTTGCCCATCATGTAGGTGTTGGCGCCGCCCAGGAGCTGGGCGCTCACGAAGTCGCCGAGCGCGGGCAGGAAGACGAGCAGGATGCCGCCGTAGAGCCCCGGCCGGGTGGCGGGCAGCGTCACGCTGAAGAAGGTCCGCACCGGGCCGTGGTAGAGGTCCTTGCCCGCCTCGATCAGCGAGCCGTCGAGCCGCTCGAGCGAGGCGTAGATCGGCAGGATCATGTAGACCACGAAGCCGTAGACCAGGCCGCCCACGACCGCCCAGGGCGTGTTGAGGAAGGTGACGCCGTCACTGAGCCCCGTCTTGCGGAGGCCGCTGTTGACGAGCCCCTCGTCGGAGAGCAGCGCCTTCCAGGCATACATCCGGATCAGGTAGCTGGCGAAGAAGGGCACCACGATCGCCGCGATCAGGGCGTTCTTGTAGCGGCCGCCGTGCCGGGCGATCGTGTACGCCACCGGGTAGGCGATCAGCACCGAGATGACCACGGTCGCCAGCGCGTAGACCAGCGAGCGCACGAACAGCTCGAGGTAGACGTCGTTCCAGATCGCGCGGTAGTTGGCCGTTCGGAGCGCGAACGCCGGGTAGCCGTCGTTGGTCGTGCGGCCGAAGGACAGCAGCACGATGATCGCCATGCTCGAGACGAAGAACGCCACCATCCAGGCGGTCGGCAGCGCGAGCAGCGCACCCCACAGCCAGGTGCGCTGCGCGGAGCGCGGCGCCTTCGCCGCCCGGTCGGTCGCCGCCACCGTCGCCATCAGCTCGCCTTCACCTCCGTCCAGGTGGCCGACCGCCGCTGCTGGTCGTCCGCGGAGAGGAGCCTGTAGACGTTCTCGTTCTCGAGGTCCGAGACCTCCACGTTGCACGCCGGCACGTCCTTGGCGAGCTCGGAGAACGCCGGCAGCGCGTCCTTCACCGGGAACGGGTAGTAGAGGTAGCGCATGTTCCGGATCGCGTTCTCGGGCCGGAGCAGGTAGTCGATGAACACCATCGCCGTCCCGGGGTGCTTGGCGTTGGCCGGGATCGCGTAGGTGTCGGAGTTGATCGGCGTGCCCTCCGTCGGCGCCTCGAAGTCGAACTTCGTGGGGTCGTTGGCCAGCCCCTGCCGCAGGTAGAGGAAGTCGCCGCTCCACATGTGGTGGACCCAGGCGTCGCCGCCGGTCATGTCGTTGATGTCGTCGGAGGAGTACGCGCGGAGCACGTCCTTCTGGCTGATCAGGAGCTTCTTCATCTCGGCGAGCTCGGAGGCCTTCGCGGTGTTGACGCCGTAGCCGAGGAGGAGGGCGGCCATGGCCAGCGCCTCGTCCTGGTCGTCGAGGGTGAAGATGTGGCCGCTCGCGTCGTCGTTCCACAGGTCGTGCCAGCTGCCCGTCATCGACGACACCTTGTCGGTGCGCCACCCGATCCCGGTCTTGTAGACCGTGAACGGGATCGAGACCCGCGACCCGGCGTCGTACCACGGGTCGTTGAAGTAGGACCCGGCGTAGAAGACCTGGTCGGCGTTGTCGAGCTGCGCCGGGTCGATCGCGCGCAGCTTGCCCTCCTGGCGCAGCTTGACGACCCACTTCGCGATCGGGAAGACGATGTCGTACTGGTTGCCGGCCGCGAGCTTGGCGTACATCCCCTCCATCGAGTCGAAGTTGGACTCGATGATCCGCACGCCGAACTCCTCCTGGAACCCCCTGAGGACCTTCGGCGCGAGGTAGTCGGCCCAGTTGAAGTAGACGAGGTCGCCGTCGATCTCCGCCTTGGCGGACTTCGGGAGCGGCGCGTCGACCGGGACGTCGTCGCGGATGTAGGCACAGCCGGGCAGCGCCATCGACGCGCCCAGCGCCAGTCCGCCGGTCAGGAGGGAGCGCCGGGAGGTGCGGGGGAGGGCGAGCCGCGGGTGCGGTGTCACGGACCGTGCTCGTCGTCGTAGGGAGCGGGCGGAGGGAGGGGTCCGTCGTGGCCGACCAGGATTCCGACGCTGGTGGCGATGGCGACTCGTGCGTCCTCGAGCCCGAGATTGGGGTCGCGGGCCAGGACGCGCGCGCCGAGCCCATCGGTCAGGGCCACGGCGGTCTCGGCGATTGCCTGGGGGTCGAGCGTGGTGTCGAAGACGTCGGCCGCGAGCCCGTCGCGGATGATCTGGGCCACGGTCGCGTAGAGGTCCCCGTAGAGCTCCGCGCCGACCTTCGCGAGGTGGGGGTCGCGGATGCAGAGCAGCGCCAGCTCCTGCCAGAGCAGCCACTCGTCGGCGCGCTGCTCGTCGCTGGGCAGGCACCGGTCGAGGAACGACGAGAGCCGCACGGCGGGGTCGTCGCCGACCCCGGCCATGGCGCGCTGGTTGAGCTCGGCGGAGACCTCGTGGGAGTACCTCAGCACCTCGCCGAAGAGCAGCTCCTTGGTGTCGAAGTGGTAGTGCAGCAGGCCGGCGGAGACCCCCGCCGTACGGGCGATGGAGGCCATCCGGACCTGGGCGAGGCCGTCGCGGACGATGCACTCGGCGGCGGCCCGGAGGATCCGGGTGCGGGCCTCGGCGGCGGCCTGCTCGCGCTGGCTGGGCCGCGCAGGGGGCGGTGCCTCGGCCCCGGCCATCGCACCCCCAAGAATCTTGACTGTTCAGTCAGTCAGCGATGCTAGGGTCGCCCGCGTGGGGCGTCAAGGGCCGCGGAGCGCGACGACGACGGAGTCGCTGCACGCCCTCTTCGCGCCCCGGACGGTCGTGATCGTGGGGGCCAGCGGCGACTCGGCGAAGTGGGGGCACATCCTCGCGCGGCGGGCGCTGGCGACCCCGGGGGAGCGCGCGGTCCTGCTCGTCAACCGGCGCGGCGCTGCGGTGCTCGGGCAGCCCACCTTCACGTCCGCACGGGCGGCGGCCGAGGCGCACGGGCGGAGCATCGACCTCGCCGTGGTCTGCGTGCCGGCCGAGGGGTTCGTGCCCTCGGTGGCGGATGCGCTCGCTGCCGGCGCCCGGGCGATCGTCGCGATCACCGCGGGTCTGTCCGAGGCCGGTGCGGCTGGGGCCGAGCTCGAGGCCGAAGCGCTCGCGGCCGTGCGCGACGCGGGTGCGGTGCTGGTCGGGCCCAACTGCCTCGGGATCGCGGACACCACGACCGGGCTGCAGCTGGCGCACGCCCTCCTCCCCGCCGGCGACGTGGCGGTGCTCAGCCAGAGCGGCAACCTGGTGCTCGACCTGGCCGGGCTGCTCGCCGACCGGGGCCTGGGCGTGTCGCGGTTCGTCTCGCTCGGCAACCAGGCCGACCTTGGTGTCGTCGACCTGCTGCACGCCTGCGTCGAGCACCCCGGCACCCGCGCCGTCGCGGTCTACACCGAGGACGTCGTCGACGGTCGTGCGTTCCTCGATGCCGCCCGGGCGCTGCGCGCGGCGGGCAAGCCGCTGGTCCTGCTGGCCCCGGGCCGCACGGAGGCGGCGGTGCGCAGCGCGGTCTCCCACACCGGCTCGTTGACGAGCTCGTCGATGGTGGTCGACGCGGCGTGCGCCGCGGTGGGCGCGCACCGGGTGGAGCACCCGACGCAGATGGCGGACCTGCTCGTCGCGCTCCGCGCGCCGCGGCGGATGGCCGGCCGCCGGGTCGCGGTCCTCACCGACGGCGGCGGCCACGGTGCCGTGGCCGCGGACGCGCTGGCGGGGGTGGGGCTGGAGACTCCGGTGCTGACCGGCACGCTGACCGGGGAGCTCGAGGCCGCCCTGTGGGCGCAGGCAACGGTCACCAACCCCGTCGACATCGCCGGCGCGGGCGAGCAGGACGTCGCGAGCTATGCGCGAGCTGCCGGGCTGCTGCTCGGCTCCGACCAGGTCGACGGCGTGCTGCTCACCGGCTTCTTCGGCGGCTACTCGACCGAGGAGTCCAACCTCACCGCCCCGGAGCTGGCGGCCGCTCGGCAGATGGCCGAGGCCGTCGTCGCGCAGGCCAAGCCCCTGGTCGTCCAGACGATCTATCCCGAGAGCCCGGCCAGCGAGGTGTTGCGGGCGGCGGGTGTCCCGGTGCACCGCGACGTCGACCGCGCGTGCGCGGTGCTGGCCGGCCTGGTCGAGCCGACGGGCGCGGGGCTGGCGGAGGAGCTGCCGCCGGTCGCGCCGCCGGTCACCGACACGTCCTACGACGGGGCGCGGGAGCTGTTCCGCGACAGCGGCATCGCGTTCCCGGCGTCGGTCAGCGTGAGTGCGCCGGCCGAGCTGGACCCGGCACTCGCGCAGGTCGGGCTCCCGGCCGTGCTCAAGGCCACCGGGCGGCTGCACAAGTCCGAGGGCGGCGGCGTGGTGGTCGGTCTCGCAGACCCGGCTGCGGTCCGGGCGGCGTACGACGACCTGGTGCGGCGGCTGGCACCGCCGTCGGTGTCGGTCGAGGCGATGGCCGACCTCGCCGACGCCGTGGAGCTCGTTGTGGGCAGCGTCCGGGACCCGAAGTTCGGGGCGGTCGTGCTGGTCGGCCTCGGCGGGGTCTTCACCGAGGTGCTGGGCGACACCGCGTGCGGCATCGCACCGGTGTCGGCCGCGGCCGCGCGAGAGCTGCTGCTCTCGCTGCGCGGTGCACCGCTGCTGCTCGGCGCCCGCGGCCGGACGCCCGTCGACCTGGCGGCGCTGGCCGACGTGGTCGCCCGGGTCTCGCGCCTCGCGGCCGCCCACCCCGAGCTGGTCGAGCTCGAGCTGAACCCGGTGCTCGCCCGCCCCGACGGCGTACTGGCCCTGGACGCTCGCGTCGTCGTCGGCTGAGGGTCAGCCCTCCTCGACGTCGCGCAGGTAGCGCTGGTCGAAGACGTAGACCCAGCCGTCCTTGGCCGGGAAGACACCGTGGTCGAAGGCCCGGGAGGTCACGCCGCGCTGGACCCGCTCGCAGGCCTCGTTGTCCTGCCGGGTGACCAGCTCGTTGAACTCCACGACCGGGCGCGGGTCGAAGCCGGGGTCCTCGAACGCCTCCGGGCTGAAGAGGTACTCGGTGACCAGTCGGCAGCTGCGCGGTCCGGTCGGGAAGACCGCCGTGGCGAGCGCCGCGGAGCCGTCGACGTCGAGGAACATCGTCGGGTAGACCAGCGCCCCGAAGTACGACGACGGGCCGTCGTGGTGCTTGAGGCCGGGCAGCAGGGGTAGCCGGAGCCGAGGGTCGAGCGCGACGCTGGTGCGGCCGTCGGCCAGGGTGACCCCGCCGTCGTGGCGGCCGTCCTCGAAGATGCTGCCCTTGCGGTACGCCGGAACCACCGACACCAGCTCCGGGTGGACGGTCGGGCAGTGCAGGCACTCGTTGTAGTTCTCGATGACGATCTTCCAGTTCGCCTGGACCTCGATGGTCGAGACGTGCCCGATGCGCAGCTCGGCCAGCCCGACGCGCGCGAGCGACAGCGGGTCGTCCTGCTGGTCGGCGAGGGCGTCGAGGAGCGGGGTCGGCGTACCGCGGCTGAGGTTGACGAAGACGAACCCCTCCCAGACGTCGACGTGCACCTGCCACAGGGAGGTCGCCTCGCGGTCGATCTCGTCCTTCTCGATCATCGGCGTGGTCACCAGAGTGCCGTCGAGTGCGTAGCCCCACGCGTGGTAGGGGCAGCGCAGGTGGCTGCGCACCTCGCCCTGCTCGTCGTCGCAGATCCGGGAGCCGCGGTGTCGGCAGACGTTGTAGAACCCGCGCAGCCGGTCGTCCTTGCCGCGCACGACCAGGACGCTCTCGTCGGCGATCTCGAAGCGCAGCCAGGCGCCCGGTCGCGCGACCCGCTCGGCCCGGCCGACGTAGATCCAGTTGCGGTAGAAGACCCGCTCCTTGTCGAGCGCCCAGGTCTCGTCGGAGTGGTAGGCCGTCCCCGGCAACGTCGTGCGGATCGCGGTGGGCTCGGTCGTGGCGGCCATTCGCTAACTGTACAGTCAGTCAGTTGCCCCTGTCATCGCCCCTGCTCGTGGGGCGGCCCGTAGGCTCGGGACGTGGAGTGGCTCGTGGTCCTGGTGCTCGTGGTCCTGGTCGTCGCGGCGGTGGTCGCGAGCCGACGCGGCAGGGAGCGTGAGCTGGCCCAGCAGCGCGCCGCGCTGGAACCGGTGCAGAAGCTGGCGTTCGAGGACGTCACCGCGCTGGGCACCGATCTGCAGGAGCTCGACGCCGAGCTGGCCGGGCGGGAGCTGGACCCGGGCGCGCGCGCCGACTACCAGCGCGCGCTCGACGCCTATGAGGCGGCGAAGCTCGCCTCGGACCGGCTGACCCGGCCCGAGGAGGTCCGGCACGTCACCGAGATCATCGAGGACGGCCGCTACGCCATCGCGTGCGTGCGGGCCCGGGTCGCGGGAGAGCCGCTGCCCGCGCGCCGTCCGCCGTGCTTCTTCGACCCGCGCCACGGTCTCTCGGTCGCCGACGTCGAGTGGACGCCGCCGGGCGGTACGCCGCGCCAGGTCCCGGCCTGCGCACTGGACGCGGAACGGGTCCGCGCCGGCGCCGAGCCGGACACTCGCCAGGTCATGGTCGGCGCGCGGCGGATGCCCTACTACGAGGGCGGCGGTGCCTACGCGCCGTACGCCGCGGGCTACTTCGGCGGCGGCATGAACATGCTGTTCACCGGGCTGCTCGTGGGCTCGCTGCTCGACGGCGGCCTCGGCTGGGGTGACGGCTACGACGGCGGTGGCTACGACGGCAACGACGCGGGCGACCCCGGTGGTGACGGTGGTGGTGATGGTGGCGACGGTGGTGGAGACGGCGGTGGCGACTTCGGCGGCGACTTCGGCGGCGGGGACTTCGGAGGCTTCGACTTCTGAGCGCGAGAGGCTCGATAGGTTCGACGGGTGATCCCCGCGCTGGTCGGCCTGCTCGCCTCCGCTCTGCTCGCGGTGCCGGCACTGCCGCCCGACACCGACGTCGACTACCAGCTCGGCGGCGCTTCCGCGCCGGCCGCCAACGTCGGGATCGTGGTCCGCGACCGGACCGACCCGCCGGTCGCGGGGCTCTACAACATCTGCTACGTCAACGGCTTCCAGACCCAGCCTAACGAGAAGCGGTTCTGGCGCGGCCACCGCGACCTGCTGCTCCGCGACGCCGATGGCCGACCGGTCATCGACGAGGACTGGGGGGAGACGCTGCTCGACCTCCGCACCGACGCCAACCGGAAGGCCCTGGCCGCGATCATGGGCCACTGGGTCCGCGGCTGCGCCAGGCACGGCTACGCCGCGGTGGAGTTCGACAACCTCGACTCCTTCACCCGCAGCGACGGGCTGCTGACCAAGCGGCAGGCGATCCGCTACGCGGCTCTGCTGGTCGGCCAGGCGCACCGGCACGGGCTCGCGGCCGGGCAGAAGAACCTGGCCGGCTACGACGGCACCAAGGTCGGCTACGACTTCGCGATCGCCGAGGAGTGCGGACGCTACGACGAGTGCCAGCGCTACGTCGACGACTACGGCGACCAGGTGCTGATGATCGAGTACCGCACCCAGGACTTCGCCGAGACCTGCACCGACTTCGGTGCCACCCACGCGGTGGAGCTGCGCGATCGCGACCTGACGCCATCCGGCGTGCACGGCTGGTGCTGATGCTGCACACCACCGAGCTCGGCACGTCGGGCAGCCGGGTCGTCTTCTGCCACGGCCTCTTCGGCCAGGGCCGCAACTTCACCGCGATCGCCAAGCAGCTCAGCGACCGGCACCGGGTGAGCCTGGTCGACATGCCCGACCACGGGCGGTCCCCGTGGAGCGATCGGTTCGACTACCTCGCCGCCGCCGACCAGGTCGCGGAGCTGCTCTCGCCCGACGACCCGGTCGCACTGGTCGGCCACTCCATGGGCGGCAAGACCGCGATGCTCGTGGCGCTGCGCCATCCCGAGCTGGTCGAGAAGCTGGTGGTCGTCGACGTCTCGCCCGTGGCCTACGACCACGCCACCGAGTTCGACGGCTACATCAAGGCCATGCGGGCGATCGACCTCGACTCGCTCGAGGGCCGCGCCCAGGCCGAGGACGCGCTGCGCGAGGCGGTGCCGAGCCCGACGGTCCGCGGCTTCCTGCTGCAGAGTCTGCGCCGCGACGAGCATGCCGCCTCCGGCGAGCGCTGGCGGTGGCTGCTCAACCTCGAGCTGCTGGGCCGCGATCTCGATGAGATCACCGGCTGGCCCGAGGCGGGGCTGGCCGGCACGTCGCCCTACCAGGGGCCGGTGCTTTGGGTGGGTGGTGCGGACTCGGCGTACGTCCACCCCGACTACGTCGCGGCGATGGATCACTGGTTCCCGCGCAACCGGCGCGTGACCGTCAAGGGGGCGGGCCACTGGGTGCACAGCGAGCAGCCGGAGGTCTTCGTCGAGGTCCTCAAGAGGTTCCTCGACTGACCCCCGGCTGCTCTCGCTGCTCTCGCGTTGGGGCTACTTGTGCACGGTGAGGCTGGCCTTCGCCTTTGACTTCGCGAAGTAGTCCGAGCCGGAGTACGACACCGAGATGGTGTAGCTCCCCGGCCGGAGGTTGGGCAGGTTGACCAGCGCCTTGCCGTTCTTGACCGGCTTCTGGATCTTGAGCTGGCCGATCTTCACCGTCACCTGACCCACCGGTGCCCCGCCGATCTTCGACTTGGACTTGACCTTGATCTTCATCGTGACCCGCGAACCGAACTTCAGGCTGCTCGGCAGCGCGATCTTGGTCTTGGTCTTGGCGGGTGTGAACGGGGCCATGGTCACGGGCTGAGTCGTGTACGGCGCCACGTAGGTTCCGAAGAGCACGGCCATCCCCGGTGACGGGAGGAGCCGGGCCGCGATCTGCCGGGAGCCGTCGGCCGGCACGGTGTTGTAGGAGTAGGTCGAGGCGCCCGGGATGTCGGCACCGCTGCGAGTCCACTGGTAGCCGATGTTGACGCCACCTCCGTAGAAGCCGTAGTAGGCCGCGAGAGTCTGGTAGCCCGGCGAGGTCGTGACCGCGAGGCTCCCCGGCACGGTGGTGCTGCCGGTCACCGTCGGCATGGTGACGTGCGCGACGTACGACGCGTTGCCCCCGTCGGTCACGGTGACCACCGGGACGTAGACGAGCGGGCCACCGGAGGGGCTACAGGGCGAGATACCGAAGCAGTCGACGCCGCTCCATGGAGTGATGGCCTCGACCTCGTAGCCGTCCGCCGGGATCAGGGTGAAGGTGTGGGTCGATGAGAAGACGCCGCCGCCCAGAAGCCCGCCGCCGCCGCCTGATCCGTCCTCGGTCGCCGAGAAGCCTGTGGAGTTGATGACCTGCACGACGCCCGCGACCGGCTGGCCGTACTGGTCGACGATGGTGACGACGAGGTTGCCGCCGGCGGTTGCGTGAGCCGGGCCCGCGGTCATGAACAGGGTGGAGATGCTGAGCGCGGCGGCGCCGATGGCGGCTCCGGCTCGGATGAGATGAGTCCTCAAGGATGTTCCTTCGGTATGGGGAGTCCGAGACGAAGTGATGCTGCGGGGAGTATGCCGCTCGCGTGGGTGTCGCGGTACGGGACCACGCCGAGGGCGTAGTGGGCGGGGAGCTGGCTAGCGATGCCTGGTGCGGTACGCCGCCACGGCGTTGCGGTTGCCGCAGGTGGGGCTGCAGAAGCGCTTCGACCGGTTGCGCGACAGGTCGAGCACCACGCCCCGGCAGGTGTCGTCGGCGCACACGGCCAGCCTCGACATCTCGTCGGCGCGGATGACGTCGATCATCGCCATCGCCGTCTCGACCAGGATCCGGGTGGCCAGCGGCGCCTGCCCGTCGACGCCGTGGATGTGCCAGTCGACGTCGCCGTGACGGACCAGCTGAGGCACCGCCCGCGCCTCGCTGAGGGTCTGGTTGACGAGCTCGACAGCCTCGTCACGGTCGGCGGTCAGCAACGCCCGGAGCCGGGGCCGGACAGCGCGGACGGCGTCGAGCTCGGCCTGGGTGCGGTCGTGGCGGCCGGTGTAGCCGAACGCGTCCCAGATCCGGTCGAGGTCCGCCACGGTCGTGAGCGTGTCTGGCTCCAGCGCGCTGTCGGCGATCTTGACGGCCGCCTGGAGCGCCACCTCGGTGTCATGGGCGAAAACCACGTTGACAGATTACCGCAGGAATCGTAGCGTCATGTGTCATGAGCGCAGTTACCCATGACACTCCGCTCGACGCGCGTGGCTCCGGCCCGGTCCCGAGCCGGGTGAGCGCCGGCCTGGCGTTCGCGGTCGTGTCGGCCGTCTCCTTCGGGATGGCAGGGGGGCTGGCGCGGGGGCTGATCGAGACCGGGTGGAGCCCGGGCGCGATGACGCTCGTCCGCGTCGCGCTCGCCGCGACCGTCCTCACGCCGTTCGGTGTGCGCGAGCTCTGGGGTCGCTGGTCGCTGCTGCGCGGCAACCTCGCCCTCCTGGGCGGCTACGGGTTCGTCGCGGTGGCGGGTGCCCAGTTCTGCTACTTCTCCGCGGTCCAGCACATGCAGGTCGGGCCGGCGATCCTGATCGAGTTCACCGCGCCGGCGGCGGTCGTGGTGTTCCTGTGGCTGCGGCACGGCCAGCGGCCGGGTGCGATGACCCTCGCCGGTGCGGGGCTGGCGGCGTTCGGCCTGGTGCTGGTGCTCGACCTGCTCTCGGGCGCCGACCTCAGCGTCCGAGGCGCGCTCTGGGCACTCGGAGCCATGGTCGGCTGCGCGACCTACTTCATCATCAGTGCCGACGAGGACAACGGCCTGCCGCCGATCGTCCTGGCCTGGGGCGGCCTGCTCGTGGGCGCCGTCGCGCTCGCCGCGCTGGGGCTGGTCGGTCTGCTGCCGATGCACGCCTCGACCGACGCCACGTCGTACGCCGGGGCGGACGTCGCGTGGTGGGTGCCCCTGCTCGTCATGGGGATGGTTTCCGCGGCGCTCGCCTACGTCGCCGGGATCGCGGCCGGTCGGCGGCTGGGTTCGCGGCTGGCGTCGTTCGTCGCCCTGCTGGAGGTGGTCGCGAGCGTGGGCTGGGCCTGGCTTCTCCTCGACGAGCTTCCCGGGACCGTCCAGCTGCTCGGCGGGTTGCTGATCCTCGCCGGGGTGATCGCCGTCAAGGCGGGGGAGCGCTCGGTGGTCGTCCGGGCGTCGATGCGGCCGTCCGGGGTCGCCTGACGCGGTACAGTCGTTCCGTCGATCGACGGACCGGGGGGCCTGAATGAGCGACAGCACACAGGCGCGCACGGTCCGGCGGCGTCTCCAACACGGCGCGGGTGCTGGGGCGACTGCGCGCGAGCTGGTGCTCGAGCTGCTCGCCGACCACAAGACGACCGACGAGCTGCGCCACGACGCCGCGCTGGTGGCCTTCGAGCTGGTCGCCAACGCGGTGGCCCACGGGCACCCGGACCCCGACGGGACCATCGAGCTCTGCTGTGCGCTCGAGGGTGACGTGCTGATCGTGCAGGTGCGCGACGCCGGCTCCTCGGGGGCCGTCGAACCCCGACCCCTCAAGCCGGAGGTAGGTCACGGACGCGGCCTGGCCATCGTCGACGCACTCAGCAGCTCCTGGGCCGTCGACCGCTCCGACGGCACGGTCGTGACGGCGTACGTGCCGCTCGCCTGGCAGTCGGTCTGAGCCCGCCCTCAGTCCAGGGACTCGATGTGGTCGAGCGCGCAGATGGTCAGCAGGCGCCCGGCGACCGTGCCGGCGGGCGCGACGAACGTGAGGGTCGCGCCCTGGTCACGCGCCTGCGTCTGCGCCGCGGCGAGGACGCCGATCGCAGGGCTCGGCATGAACGTCACGTGGGCGAGGTCGACCGCCAGGTCGGAGGTCAGCTCGTGGCTGGCCTTGAGGATGGTCTCGCGCAGCTCGATGGTCACCGGCTCGTCGAGCTCCCCGTACAGCGTCAGGAGACCGCGGTCCTCATCGAGATCGAGATGGAACGGCGTGCTCACATCGTCACCCTAGTGGGGATGGGCCGGTGCGCAACGTACCCGCGGAGCTGGATCGGCGCGCGCGGACATTTCTGACCCGCAGGTGCAACATCTGCCGTTCATCGACCGTGTTACGTGAGTGGATGTGGACGTGGAACCCGTCGCGTCGCCGGACGCTGGGCCCGTGGCGCGGCCGGCGTTCGACGACTGGGTGGCGGCGAGGGGGCCGAGCCTGCTGCGCTTCGCCTATGTGGTGACGGGCTCGCAGCACGCGGCTGAGGACGCCGTCCAGGACGCACTGGCGAGGGCGTGCGAGCGCTGGTCGAAGGTCTCGCGCACCATGGACCCGGACACCTACGTGCGCCGGATGATCGTCAACGCGCACATCTCGAGGTGGCGGCGGACCCGTCGGGAGTCCCCGGTCGAGGCCGTGCTCGCGGCGGATCCGCAACCGGACCACGCCGACCGCCTCGGCACCGACGACGCGGTCTGGTCGGTCTGCCGCACGCTCCCGCCGCGGCAGCGGGCCGCGGTGGTGCTGCGCTTCTACGAGGACCTCGACTACCCCGAGATCGCGGCCGCCCTCGGCTGCTCAGAGGTGACGGTCCGCTCCCATGTCCATCGCGCGCTGGCAGCGCTGCGCACCCGGCTGACCGAGGAGGACCGATGAAGGACACCGAGCTGGAGCAGGCGTTCCGCACCGGGCTGCGGCAGGCGGCGGAGCGGGCCGACATCGGCGTGCCCCTCGCGGCTCGGGCCCACGCCGGCGCGACCACCCGCCGGCGACGGAGGTGGGCCGTGGTCGGCACGGTCGCGGCTGTGGTGGCTGTCTCGGGCACTGCCTTCGCGCTCCAGGACCGGAGCGGCGATCACGGGTCGGGCGGGCACACGGCCACCCAGCCCACCTTCGCGCCGACCACCGACTGGCGGCCCGAGTCGTGGCACGGTCTGACCGTGGACGTCCCGGCCGACTGGGGCTGGGGCACGGCGCCGACGACCATGGCCACCGACGAGCGCCCGATCCTGTGCGGAGGCCCTGGCGCGAGTGTGCGCAGCGACGGAAGCAAGGTGATCAACCCGAAGGCGGACACCCCTTGGGTCGGCCGGCCGATCGCGCTCTCGGACCTGTGCCTGGGTAGCCCATACCCACCCCCGGAGGCGCCGTACGTCTGGCTCGGCGCAGACGTCGAGCCGGGCACCGTCGACCTCGGCGACGGCTACACCCAGGAGACCGTCGAGGCGTTCGGCACCACACTCACGGTCGCCACCCGGGACCCCGCAGTGCGCCGCCACGTCATCGACTCGGCGCGGGCCACGACCGGCTGCGAGTCGCATCTCGAGCAGCCTCCGGGGGTCACCGCCATGCCGACCGAGGGCCTGCGTCCCGTGCATGCCGCCAGCGTCTGCGCCTACAAGCGCGGAGGCGGCGGGTACGACCTCGTGTATGCCTCGTCGCTCGACGCGGACGCGGCCCAACGTCTGTACTCCCACGGGATCGGTCGGGAGCAGGCCGACTGCCCTGGGGCTGCGGACGAGTACGTCACGATCACCTTCTCGGGGACCGACGGCATGGGGACCGCGGAGCTCACCCAGGACTGGGTGGTCGATCCGGGCTGTGGCGCGGTGTCGACCGGCACGGGGACCTGGCTGCCGCTCACGGACGCCGGGATGGCGGCCTGGTCGCAGAACGGCGCGCAGGCAGTGCTCTTCGCTTTCATCGGGATGCTGGGTTAGACGTCGATGCGCAGCCGCACCGTGACGACGTCGCCCAGGCCGATGCCCTCGGCGTGCCGGAGCTTGTCCTTGAGCGGGACGTAGTAGGTGCCCTCCTTGGGCCAGAGCGCGGTCGTCATCGTGGTCTCGCCGACGGTGACAGCGGCCGGGATCATTCCCCAGCCGTAGGTGATGGCGGCGGCGACGTCGGCGATCTCGTCGGCGTCGTCCTCGGGCACCCGGACGAAGTGGTAGGGCGCCGGGCCGCGCCACTCGAAGACGGCGTCGGTGAACTCGAGCTCCATCCTCAGCTCCCTTGGCGGCTAGCGCTGGTCCTGCCGGCGGACGAACACCTCGCGGGTCAGCATCAGGATCGCGGCGGCGGTGGGGATGGCGAGCAGCGCCCCGACGACACCGAGCAACGCCGCGCCGACCAGGGCGGCGATGACGGTGACCGCTCCGGGGACGTCGACCGACCGCGACATGACGCGTGGGTAGATCACGTAGTTCTCGACCTGCTGGTAGATCACGTAGAAGATCACGCAGGCGATGCCGATCTTGGGATCCTCGGCGAACGCGATCGCCGAGACCACCACCGCCCCGATCGTGGCCCCGATCATCGGGATCACGTCGAGGAGCGCGACGACGAAGGCCAACGCGACGGCGTACTGCCCGAGGCCGACGGCGAACAGGAAGACCAGCGACGAGAGGCCGGCGCACATCGCGACGATGAACGCGCCGGAGACGTAGCCGCCGACGCCCTCGATGATCCGGTTGCCGAGCCGGGTGACCCGGTCGCGGCGCGATGCCGGGGCGAGCCGGTAGAGCGCGGTCTTGGTGGTCTCGAGCGAGGAGAGGAAGTAGAGCGTCAGCACCAGGATGATGAAGGCGTTGAACAGGGCGCCGAGCACGGCCAGGCCGATGCCGAGCGCGCCGCCGAACAGGGTGCCGACGAAGTCGCCCCCGGTGACGTAGGCGCGGGCCTTGTCGATGACGTCGTACTCGTCGTCGAGGTCCTGGATGACCTGGTTGTTCTGCAGCCGGTCGAACCACTGCGGCGCCTCGTCGGTGATCGACTTCACCTGGTCGGTGATCACCGGCACGATCGCGACCAGGAACAGCACGACGGCCACCAGGACGCAGGCGATGACCACGACGACCGCCCAGGTGCGCCGCAGCCCGTGCCGCTCGAAGAACGTCACCGCCGGGTTGAGGCCGGCCGCCAGGAAGAACGAGACGATGATCAGGATCAGCGTCGAGCCGATCGCGGCGACGTGGATCGCGAGCCAGTAGGCCAGCAGGGCGCCGAGGGCGCCGACGAAGCCGACGAAGAACGGCGCGCGGTGGTCCAGCGGCGGGCCGGGTTCGCCGAGGTCCGCTTCGTCGTCGAGCGCGGGCCCGTCGTCCGGCGGCATCTCCTCGCCGTCCGGGGGAGGCCCGGCCACGGACGGGACCGCGTCCTGCTTGCTCACGGTCCGACCGGTGCCCGAATCCGGTGTCTTCAGGCGTCCTCGTCGTCGCCGAAGCCGGCGACGACGTCGCGCAGCGAGGCGAGCTGGGCGGTGATGGCGTCGCGGCGCTTGGCGAGTCGGTCGACCTCGGCCCGGAGCACGGCCACCTGACGCTCCTTCTCGGAGTCGCCGTTGGCGATGATCGACTCGGCCTGGGTGTTGGCCGCGGCGATGACCTGCTCGGCCTCACGGCGGGCGCGGGTCAGGATGCCCTGGGCCTCCGACTGCGCCGCGCTGCGGGCCTCGGTGGCCTGCTGGACCGCCTCGCGGGCGCGTTCCTCGGCGGCCGTCGCCCGGGCCTCGGACTCCTCGACCAGCCGCTTGGTCTCCGCCAGCGCGCTCGTGTGGTGCTCGGAGGCCTCGCGGGCCAGCCGCTCGCGGTCGACCGCCAGCATCCGGCGGGCCTCCTGGACCTCGCGGTCGACGGCGGCCTTGGCCTGCTCGGCCTCGCGCTGGGTGCCGGTGCGCAGCTCGTTGACCTCCTGCTGGACGGCGAGCCGGAGCTGGTCGGCCTCGCGCTGGGCGCTGGCGAGCAGGTCGGAGGCCTGGCTCTTGGCGTTGTCGCGCTCCTGCTCGGCCTCGGTCATCACCCGCGCCCGGTGGTCGTCGAGCTCCTTGGTGTGGACGATGCGCAGGTCCTCGGCCTCGCGGCTGGCGTCGGCCTTCAGGGCCTGGGCGTCGCGGGCGGCCTGCTCACGGATCTCGTCGGCGTCGCGCTGGGCGACGGCACGCATCTCGGCTGCCTCCTCCTCGGCCAGCCGGAGCATGGCGCTGGCGCGGCCGCCGAGCCCGGCGTACGACGGCTCCTGGGCCTCGCTCGCCTGCTGACGGGCCTCGGCGAGCGCGCTCTCGAGCTCCCCGATCCGAGACTCCGCGCGCGCCGCCCGCTGGATCAGCTCGGCCTGGTCGGCCGCAACCTGCCGCAGCCGCGCGTCGACGGCGTCCTTGTCGTAGCCGCCGCGGCGCACCGTGGGCAGCGGCGGCAGGGGTGCGGGAGCGGCCGGCGCGGCGCCGCCGGAGCGCGGGAAGGCGCTCTGCTGCTGCTGCTGCGCGGGCGGCGGGGGGAGGACCGGCTGCGACGCCCGCTGGGCGGGCGGCTGCTGGACAGGTGCCTTCTGGACGGGCACCTGCCGGGTCGGCTCGGGGGCGGGCCGCACGGCGGCCGGTGCGGCCTCGGCCGGCTGCTCGGTGTCGTGGGCTTCGGTGTCGTCGGCTTCGGTGTCGTCGGCCTCGGTGTCGTCGGCCTCGTCGATCGGCAGCTCCGGCTCAGGTGCCTGGGCGTCCTCGGGGAGCGCCGGGATCACCTGCGTCTTCTCGGCGTCGACCGCGTCCACGGGGTCCGGCGTCGCCGTGCTCCCGCTCGTTGAGCCCGCCTCGGGCTCCTCGTCGTCGAAGATGGACAGACCCTGGTTGTCCTGCTTGCTCATGGGGTGGCCGAGCTCCTTCGCATGGGACGAGTGAACCCGCCCATCCTCCATGATCGGCGCGGGTTTGGCACACCCGGTCGCCAGCAGTCGGTCAACCCCTGGTCAGACGCCGCGGAAGCGGTTGATCGCGTCCTCGTGCTGAGCGCGGAACTCGGGGTCGCGGACGCCAAGTCCCTCCTGCGGAGCCAGGCAGAGCACCCCGACCTTGCCCTGGTGGGAGTTGTGGTGGACGTCGAGCGCGGCCTGGCCCACCTCGTCGAGGGGGTAGGTCTTGGACAGGGTGGGGTGGATCTTGCCCTTGGCGATCAGGCGGTTGGCCTCCCAGGACTCGCGGTAGTTGGCGAAGTGGGAGGAGATGATCTTCTTGAGGTTCATCCACAGGTAGCGGTTGTCGTACTCGTGCATGTAGCCGCTGGTGGAGGCGCAGGTCGTGATCGTGCCGCCCTTGCGGGTGACGTAGACCGAGGCGCCGAAGGTCTCGCGGCCGGGGTGCTCGAAGACGATGTCGATGTCCTCCCCGCCGGTCAGCTCGCGGATCTTCGCGCCGAACCGCTTCCACTCCTTGGGGTCCTGGGTGTGCTCGTCCTTCCAGAACTTGTAGCCCTCGGCGTTGCGGTTGATGACCAGCTCGGCGCCCATCGAGCGGCAGATCTCGGCCTTGTCGTCGGAGGAGACCACGCAGACCGGGTTGGCGCCGCCGTTGAGGGCGTACTGCGTCGCGAAGCCGCCCAGGCCACCGGAGGCGCCCCAGATCAGGACGTTGTCGCCCTGCTTCATGTCGCCGCCGTTCTTGGAGACCAGCTGGCGGTAGGCCGTGCAGTTGACCAGGCCGGGGGAGGCGGCCTCCTCCCAGGTCAGGTGCGCGGGCTTGGGCATCAGCTGGTTGGCCTTGACCAGCGCGACGTCGGCCAGGCCGCCGAAGTTGGTCTCGAAGCCCCAGATCCGCTGCTGCGGGTCGAGCATGGTGTCGTCGTGGCCGTCGGGGTCCTCGAGCTCGACCGAGAGGCAGTGGGCGACGACCTCGGTGCCGGGCTTCCACTTCGTCACCCCGGGCCCGGTGCGCAGCACCACGCCGGCCAGGTCGGAGCCGACCACGTGGTAGGGCAGGTCGTGGCGCTTGGTCAGCTCCGAGAGGCGGCCGTAGCGCTCCAGGAACCCGAAGGTGGAGACCGGCTCGAAGATCGAGGTCCACACGGTGTTGTAGTTGATCGCGGAGGCCATCACCGCGACGAGCGCCTCGCCGGGGCCGAGCTCGGGCAGCGCGACGTCCTCGACGTGGATCGACTTGCGCGGGTCCTTGTCGCGCGAGTCCATCCCCTCGAACATGTCGACCTCGTCCTTGTGCACCGTCGCGGCGCGGTAGGACTCGGGGAGCTCGAGGTTCGCGAACTCCTCGGGGGCGGTGCTCTCGCCGCTCTCGGCGGCGAGGATGGCGTCCAGGATCTGCTGCATGAGCGAAGGTTACCTATCAGTAATAGATGGATTCGACTGCGTGTGACCTAGTTCGCGCCGACGGGTGGGTGAGTGCTCATCAACCGGCTGACTGAATGAGTGCTCATCAACTGTGGAGGTTGATGAGTGCTCATCAACTCGCGTGGTTGATGTGCACTCACTCACCCTGAGGTCGGTCTCAGTGCCCCTCCGAAGCCGGTTCCACCAGCTCCACGAGGATCCCGCCGGCGTCCTTGGGGTGGATGAAGTTGACCCGGGAGTCGGAGGTGCCGCGCTTCGGGGCGTCGTAGAGCAGCCGCAGCCCGCGCTCGCGCAGGGTGGCCGAGACCGCGTCGAGGTCGGCGACCCGGTAGGCCAGCTGCTGGATGCCGGGCCCGGAGCGGTCGAGGAACTTCGCGATGGTCGACTCGTCGTTGAGCGGGGCGAGCAGCTGGATGCAGGAGCCGGAGTCGCCGACGGCCATCATCGCCTCGCGCACGCCCTGTTCCTCGTTGACCTCCTGGTGGGCCAGGCGCATCCCGTAGGTCGAGGAGTAGAACTCGATCGCCGCGTCGAGGTCGGGCACCGCGACGCCGACGTGGTCGATGGCGGTGAACAGGTCGGCCGAGAGTCCTGTGTCGGAGGTCATGCTGGGCATGGTTACAGAGCCTTAACCTGAGAAGTAAGGTCGATCCCACCATCCGTGGCGTTGGGTTCGTCACGTCGAGCCTGCCGAACCGGCAAAGAATCGCAATGGAGGTTCCATGTCCGACGCACAGTCTGCTTCCGTCATCGTCGCCGGTGCCCGTACGCCGATCGGTCGGCTGCTCGGCGGGCTCAAGGACCTCTCGGCCGCCGACCTCGGCGGGGTCGCCATCAAGGGCGCGCTCGAGAAGGCGGGTGTCTCCGCCGATCAGGTCGACTACGTGATCATGGGCCAGGTCATCCAGGCCGGCGCCGGGCAGAACCCCGCCCGTTCCGCGGCCGTGGCGGGCGGCATCTCGATGAACGTCCCCTCGATGACCATCAACAAGGTGTGCCTCTCGGGCCTCAACGCCATCGCGATGGCCGACCAGCTGATCCGCGCCGGTGAGGTCGAGATCGTGGTCGCGGGCGGCATGGAGTCGATGACCAACGCGCCCCACCTGCTCCCGAAGTCGCGCGAGGGCTTCAAGTACGGCGACGTCACGCTCGTCGACTCGATGGCCTACGACGCGCTCTACGACCAGGTCACCCAGCAGGCCATGGGGCTGCTCACCGAGGAGATCAACGGCGCGGCGCAGAACCTCACCCGCGAGGAGCAGGACGAGTTCTCGGCCCGCTCCCACCAGCTGGCCGCAGCGGCGTGGAAGAACGGCGTCTTCGACGACGAGGTCGTGCCGGTGCCGGTGCCCCAGCGCAAGGGCGACCCGGTCATGGTCACCGCCGACGAGGGCGTCCGCGGCGACACCACCGCGGAGTCGCTCTCGAAGCTGCGCCCGGCGTTCAGCAAGACCGGCACCATCACCGCCGGCTCGTCCTCGCAGATCTCCGACGGCGCCGCCGCCGTCGTGGTGATGAGCAAGGCCAAGGCCGAGGAGCTCGGCCTGGAGTGGCTCGCCGAGATCGGCGCCCACGGCATGGTGGCCGGCCCCGACAGCTCCTTGCAGCTGCAGCCGGCCAACGCCACGGCCAAGGCGTGCGAGAAGGAGGGCATCAAGCCCACCGACCTCGACCTGTTCGAGTTCAACGAGGCGTTCGCCGCGGTCGGCATCTCCTCGGCCCGCGCGCTGGGCATCGACGAGTCGAAGGTCAACGTCAACGGCGGCGCCATCGCGCTCGGCCACCCGGTCGGCATGTCCGGCACCCGGGTGGTGCTGACTCTCGCGCTCGAGCTCAAGCGCCGCGGTGGCGGCGTCGGCGCGGCCGCCCTGTGCGGTGGCGGCGGCCAAGGCGACGCGCTGATCGTGCGTGTCCCGACGAGCTGACGGTCGGTCGGTGGGACTGATCGTGCGTGTCCCCCTGTGCTGAAGAGAGGGGCTGACGCCGACGTCGACGACCTCGTCGCACGCGCCCGGGCCGGTGAGGCCCGGGCCGTGGGCCGGCTGGTCTCGATGGTCGAGGACGGCTCCCCGCAGCTGCGGCAGGTGATGGCTGCGCTGACCCCCCACGCCGGGCAGGCGCACGTCGTGGGGATCACCGGGCCTCCGGGCGTCGGGAAGTCCACGACCACCAACGCCCTGGTCACCGAGCTCCGCGCGGCTGGCCGGCGGGTCGGCGTACTCGCCGTGGACCCGTCGTCGCCGTTCTCCGGCGGAGCGCTGCTGGGCGACCGGGTGCGGATGCAGGACCACGCGACGGACCCGGGCGTCTTCATCCGGTCGATGGCCTCCCGCGGCCATCTGGGCGGGCTCGCGTGGACGACGCCCCAGGCGATGCGGGTCCTCGACGCCGCCGGGTTCGACGTCGTCGTGGTCGAGACGGTCGGCGTCGGCCAGAGCGAGGTCGAGGTCGCCGGCCTCGCCGACACGACCGTGGTGCTGATGGCCCCGGGCCTGGGGGACGGCATCCAGGCGGCCAAGGCGGGGATCCTCGAGATCGGCGACCTCTACGTCGTCAACAAGGCCGACCGCGACGGCGCGGAGCAGGTCCGGCGCGAGCTGAGGAACGCGATCGCGATGGGCGAGCGACCCGACGGCAGCTGGAAGCCGCCGATCGTGCTCACGGTCGCCCAGTCCGGACTGGGGCTCGACGAGCTCGCCACCGAGCTGGCCCGCCACCACGCGTGGCTGACCGAGACCGGTGGCCTGGCCGCCCGCCGGGTGCGCCGGGCCCGTGAGGAGATCGAGGCGATCGCGCTCGCGGGGCTGCGCGAGCGCTGGGACGGCCTCGGCCACGACGACCTCGACGCGCTGGCCGAGGCCGTCGTGGCCGGTGCGAAGGACCCCTACGCCGCCGCCGACGAGCTCGTGGCCACGGCCACGGGCTGAGCCGCCGCGCTCGGTCGGCCCGGCAGGAACCTCGCCGCCACCGCCACTGCCACCGTCGTGGCGAGCAGGTAGACGAGGCTCGCCTCGAAGGCGTCGGCCATGCCCCGGTCCACGCGGCCGAAGAAGATGATCCCGACCAGGGCCACTCCGACGGCGTTCGCGACCTGCTGCAGGGTCGACGACGTCCCGGAGACCGTGCCGGCCTGGTGCGGCCGCACCGATCCCATCACAGCCCCGACCAGGCCCGAGAGTGCGACGCCCATGCCGACACCGCCGACGGCCAGCCCCGGCACCAGCCAGAGCACCGAGCCGCCCACACCGATCTCGACCACGGCGAGCAGCAGCAGCGCGTGGCCGGCGCCGAACGTCAGCGCCGCTGCGGAGATGCCGCCGCGGGCACCGAGCCGGCCGAGCACCCGGGCCGCGTTGCGGGTGCCGGCCATGTAGGGGAGTGCCACCGCGGTGAAGACGGTGCCGGACGCCAGCGGGCCGAGGCCGCGCCCGTCCTGCAGGTAGAGCGCCAGCACCAGGAAGTACGCCGCCATGCCGGTGAAGAGCAGGAACTGGCCGAGCTGCCCGGCCCCGACGGCCCGGGTGCGCATCGGCTCGACGTCGACGAGAGGGGCGACCCCGGCGCGGCGCAGGGCCGCCCCGCGGAGCCCGGCCAGCACCGCGAGGACGGCGGCCCCGCCGAGCGTGAGCCAGGTCCACAGCGGCCAGCCCTGGCCCTGGCCCTGGACCAGCGGCAGCACCAGCGCGGTGAGGGTGCCGACCACGAGCACGGTCTCGACCACGTCCGGTCGCGGGCTGGGCACCCGGGTGTCCGGCAGCAGCCGAGGAGCGGCGACCAGTGCCGCGACGCCGAACGGCACGTTGACCAGGAAGATCGACCGCCAGCCGGAGCCGGCGAGGTCGAGGTGGATCAGCACCCCGCCGATGAGCTGGCCCGAGGCGGCCGCCACGCCCATGACCGTGGCGTAGGCGCCCAGCGCCCGGACCCGCTGCGGGCCGGCGTACACGTCTCCGATCAGCGAGAGCACGGTCGGGCCGACCGCGGCGGCCGAGGCGCCCTGCACCAGCCGGGCCCCCAGCAGCGTGTGCACGTCGGGTGCGAAGCCGCAGACTGCCGAGCTGAGCACGAACAGCCCGGTGCCGAGCATGAACATCCGGCGCCGGCCCCACCGGTCGGCGACCCGGCTGGCCACGAGCAGGAGGCCACCGAAGGTGAGCGCGTAGCCCGCGACCAGCCACTGCAGGGCGGTGGCGTCGGCGTGCAGGTCCTGCTGTACCGAGGGCAGCGCGACGTTGACGACGAAGAAGTCGAGCACGATCAGGAAGATGCCGGTGAGCAGTACCGCAAGGGGCCCGCGCCGGAAGGTGTCGGTCTGGTTCATGCCGCCAGTTCTCCGGCGTCCCGCTGGGGGAGGGTCAACTCCCAGTCGCCGGCGGTGGACCCTCCCCCAGGGGGAGAGTGCAGGCTGGGGGCCATGAGTGAGCTGCTGACCATCGGCGACTTCTCCCGGATGACCTTCCTGACGGTCAAGGCGCTGCGCCACTACCACGACGTCGGGCTGCTCGAGCCGGCCCGGACCGACCGGAGCAGCGGCTACCGCTACTACCGGCCCGAGCAGGTGGCCGAGGCCCGCCTGATCCGGCGGTTGCGCGACCTCGACCTGCCGGTCGAGGAGGTGCGCGCCGTGCTGTCCGCGCCTGACGAGGCGACCCGCAACGCGGTCATCGCCGAGCACCTGGAGCGGATGAGCCGCCAGCTCGAGCAGGTGCAGGAGACGGTCGACTCCCTGCGACGTCTGCTGACCGGCGAGGGCGCGGACCTCCCGGTGACCGAGCGCGACGAGCCGGCCACGATGGTCCTCGCGATCCGTGGCCTCGTCGACGGCGACGCCGCCGTGACCTGGTGGCTGGAGTCCTTCACCGAGCTGCACCGGCTGCTCCGCACCGCGGAGCTCACCCGCACCGGGCCGGACGGTGCCGACTTCCCGACCGAGTTCTTCACCGAGGGCGCGGCCGAGCTGGTCGCGTTCGTACCCGTCGACCGGGTGCCGTCGTTCGGCCAGCTCTCCTCGCCCCTCGCGGTCGAGGCGGTGCTGCGGCCGGCGGCGCGCTACGCGGTCGCCCTGCACGAGGGCCCGATGGTCGACCTCGACGGCGCCTACTCCGCGGTCGGCAGGTCGGTCGTCCAGCGCGCGATGAGCTCTGACGGGCCGGTCGTGGAGCGATACCTGCCGTTGGGCGGCTCGGATGCCGTGGAAGACCTGCTGGCCCACCACACCGAGGTGTGCTGGCCGGTCAGTGCCTGACGCGGCGAACTCGGGTCCGTCGGGGCGTGCCACGTCGGTGAGCACCGGTCTCGAACGGTCCGATCGAGCGCTAACCTCCGTCCGTGATCGCCAGCGGCCCGGTCACTCAGCTGTGCTGGGTGACCGATGACATCGAGGCCACGGAGACGCTGCTCACCGGCCAGTTCGGCACCGGTGCCTGGACCCGGATCCCCGACGTCAGGTTCGACGCCGACACCACGACGCTGCGCGGCGAGCCGGTGGAGTTCAGCGCGCACATCTCGCTCGGCTACTCCGGGGACCTCCAGCTCGAGCTGATCCAGCCGGTCAGCGGGCCGACCATCCACGCGGAGTTCCTCGAGCGTCACGGTCCCGGGCTGCACCACATCTGCTTCGAGGTCGACGATGTCGAGGCGGCGTGCGCCGCCGCGGAGGAGGCGGGGGTCCCGGTGCTGATGCGCGGCGCGATGATGAGCGGGGAGATCGAGTTCGCCTACGTCGACGGGTCGGCCGCGGGGGCGCCGTACGTCGAGCTGGCCCGGATCGGCCCGCTGATGCGGGAGTTCTACGAGGCGGTCAAGGCGACCGCAGGTGGCAGCACCCGATGAGCGACGACACCCGCGTGGCCGTGGTGACCGGGGTCGGCACAGGCTCGCTCGGCGAGGCGATCGCCGGGTCGCTGCGCGACCTCGGCTTCCGGGTGCTCACCTCGACCCGGACCTGCGCCACCAGCACCGACACGCACGCGATGGAGCTGACCAGCCGGGCGTCGGTGGCGGCGTTCGCCGACTGGGTCGAGGAGAGCACCGACCGTCTCGACGTACTGGTCAACAACGCCGGGGTGCACCTCGACCTGCGCTCGGCATGGCACGAGCCGCACCTGGTGGAGGGGATGGAGGTGCACTGGCGCACCAACTACCTCGGCACCGCGCAGCTCACCCGGCTGCTGATCCCGCTGCTGCTGTCCACCGCAAAGGACTACGGCGACGCGCGGGTCGTCAACGTCGTCTCCAAGCTGCACGCCCGCGGCCGCAACGACGGCCTCGACGGCCACCTGACGCCCTACGACTCCTGGACGGCGTACGGCACCTCCAAGCTGGCACTGGTGCACGAGGCCCGCGAGATCGAGCGGCGCTACGGCGACCAGGGGCTGCACGGCTACTCCGTGCACCCCGGGTCGGTCTCCACCAACATCGCCGACCGCGGGCTGGAGACCGCCCCGCTGCTGGGCCGGCTCCGCAAGCTCGCGGCCCCGCTGGAGCGCCGCGCGCTCAAGACGCCGTCCGACGGCGCCCGCACGGTCGTCTTCTGCGCGACCTCGGCCCAGGCCCAGCCCGGCGGCTACCACCGCTCCTCGGCGCCCAGCCCGCCCTCGGAGGACGCCCAGGACGAGGAGGCCGGCCGGATCCTGTGGGACAACACCTCGCGCTGGTGTGGGGTGGGCTGACCCCGTCGGCGGCGCGCCGCGTGGAGACTCATCAACAACTCTGGTAACACTAGACCCGTACCTGTGCCAACTTCCCCAGCTCGACAGGACGGACCCCCATGAACAAGGGTGTGCTCGCCGTGGTCGTGGTCTTCTTCGGCTTCTGGATGTTCACCGACCCGCACGGCCTGGCCCAGTTCACCCAGTCCTCCGGTGACTCCATCGGCAGCTGGGGCAAGCAGCTGTTCACCTCGCTGATCACCTTCCTCGGCGACCTCTGAGCCTGCGGTCGTCAGCGTGAGCATGCTCGCCCGGATCACCGAGCCGGACGTCGGCCGCTACCTGCTGCGCGACGAGGACGAGGTCGTCGTCGACGAGGTGCGCCGGCACTGGATCGTCTACGTGCTGCCGGTCGCCGAGCTGCTCCTGGCGTTCGTGCTGATGTTCGTCGGCACCTTCGTGATCGAGCCCGCGGACCCCGGCGGCTGGCTGGTGCTGGTCGGGCTCGGGCTGTCGCTGCACGCCGCGTGGGTGACCGTGCGGGAGCGGCGCGAGTGCTTCGTGGTGACCAACATGCGGGTCTTCCGGCTGCACGGCGTCCTCTCGACCCACCGCGCCACCATGCCGCTGCACCGGATCCTCGACATCACCGTCGACAAGCCGATCGCGGGCCGGATCCTCGGCTACGGCCACCTGACCTTCGAGTCGGCCGCCCAGGACCAGGGGCTGCGCGACATCCGCTACGTCGGCCGCCCCGACGAGCGCGACCTGAAGATCCAGCGGGTGGTGCAGGTGGGCGGCCTGCGCGGGCCGCGCCCGAACCAGCGCTGAGCTGTCCCCGCCCCCGGCTAGCGTGCCGCTGTGGTCACCGCGGACGAGGTCCGGGCCGTCGGGCTGGCGCTGCCGCGCGCCTACGAGCGAATTGTCAACCGGCGCTGGAAGCTCAAGGTCGGCCAGATCGTGTTCGCGGCGTTCAGCCGGGACGAGACCGACATGGGGTTCGGGTTCCCGAAGGCCGAGCGCGACGGGCTGATCGAGTCCGACCCGGAGACGTTCTTCCTGCCGCCGGCCAGCGACCTGCGCTACCAGTGGGTGTGCGCGCACCTCGACCGGCTCGAGCACGAGGAGATGCGCGAGCTGGTGACGGACGCCTGGCGGATGTGCTCGCCGAAGATGCTGCACGAGCTGCCGGAGCTGCCCGCCCCGGCCGCGGCCGCGTGGTCGGCCATGGACGCGGGTGAGTGGGGCGAGCTCCGGCCGCTGCTGCACCCCTACCTGCACTGGCACGACGGCGAGCTGGCCCTGCGCGGCCGCACCATCGTGCTGCGCCACCTCCAGGCACACCCAACCCCCAGGCCGCCGACCGAGGTCGAGGTGCGCGACGGGCAGCTCTACCGGTGGAGCCGCTGACGGCCGGTGACCGGTGGCGCCACGGGCGTTCCATAGGATTGGGCCATGACGCAGCAGCCGTTCACGCGCCCCGGCGCCGTCGACCTGTCCCGGCTCCAGCGACCGCCCGCGGGCGGTGGCCAGGCCCCGGGTGGTGGCGGTGCGGGCGCGCCGGCCGGCGGTGCGTCGTACTGGCTCGACGTCACCGAGGAGACCTTCCAGTCCACGGTCGAGGCCTCGCTCACGGCGCCCGTGCTGCTCGCCTTCTACTCGCCGAGCCGGCTCCCCGAGAGCCAGCAGATGGCTCGTGACCTCGCGACGGTGGCGGAGGAGTACGAAGGCCGGTTCCTGGCCGGCCTGGTCGACATCGACACCCAGCCCGCGATCGCGCAGGCGGTCCAGCTGCAGGCGGTGCCGTTCGTGTTCGCGGTGATCGACGGCCGCCCGCAGCCGCTGATCCAGGACGTGCTGTCTCTCGACGGGCTGCGCACCGCCATCAACCAGGTGATGCAGCAGCTCACCACCCAGGGGATCACCGGCCGCCACCAGCCCCGCGCAGCCGCGGCCCCGGTCGCGGGCGAGGACGGCGAGCCGCCTCTGGACCCGCGCTACGCACCGGCGCAGGACGCCCTCGAGCGCGGAGACTACGACGGTGCGGTCGCGGAGTACGAGAAGCTGCTCAAGGCCAACCCGGCCGACGCCGAGGCCGCCGGTGGGCTCGCGATGGCCAAGGTGCTCCAGCGCACCAACAACGTCGACGCGGCCGCCGCCCGGGCCGCGGCCGACGCCGCGCCGGATGATGTCGCCGCCCAGACCCTGGCCGCCGACCTCGACCTGCTCGACGGCGACCTCGACGCGGCGTTCGCCCGGCTGGTCGAGGCCGTACGCCGGACGGCCGGCGACGAGCGCAACCAGGCCCGCGAGCACCTGCTCGGGCTGTTCGCCGCGGTCGGCAACGACGACCCGCGGGTGCTCAAGGGCCGCCAGGCCCTGGCCAGCGCCCTGTTCTGACCGAGGAGGTCAGCGGCCCGACTCGGTGTAGGAGGGACCGCCGGCGCCGAGGTTGGCGAGCGCGCTCTCGATCCGGCGGGCGGTGAAGTCGGCACAGCGCTCGCGCGCCTCCTCGACGGTGCAGAAGGCGGCGTCGCGGATCTCGCGCTCCTGGCGCACGACGTCGTCGAGCAGTGCCGCGTCGTGCTCACCGCCGTCGAAGACCAGGCACAGCGCGTCGTCCCACCCGCTCCACGGCGGCAGCCAGTCGGTGAGCAGCAGCGGCCCCGCTTCGATCCGCAGGGCCAGCTCCTCTTCGACCTCGCGGGCCACCGCGAGCTGGGGCGACTCACCCACCTCGACCACGCCGCCGGGCAGGTCCCAGTCCTGCTTGTAGGTCAGCCGGCACAGCAGGACGCGGCCGTCGCGGTCGCGGACCAGCAGCTGGCTGATCGCGCGCTTGCGGGGGAGGAAGGAGTTGAGCAGCGCCCGGAAGCCCTCCGGCTCGTGAGCCGGCAGGTCGTCGGCGAGCCGCGCGTAGACGATCCGGTCGGCGATCTCCTCGCCGATCGTGATCCCTCGCATCACGCCCTCACGCCGCAGCCCCGACCACGTCGCGATCCGCTGGGCCAGGTGGTCGTCGGGGTCGACCCAGGCCTCCACCCGGCCGTGTTCGGCCAGCGCCGCCACGACCGCCGCCTGGACGTCCTCGATCGGCTGGCCCTCGGGCCACTCGACCCGGGCCACACCCTGCCCGACCGTGGTCACGCGCACGGTGGCTGGGTCGGTCACGGGGTCGAGGTTAGTTGCCGCGTGTCGACCGCTTGCGCCGGGCCCGTCCGTAGGAAAACTGGCCCTTCCCGGCTGGAGTTCCCTACGGGCAGGGCCAGTTTCACCGGGTACCCGGTGAAACTGCCGCCCCGTCAGCGCGCTCGGAACCACACCGTCGCGAGCGGCGGCACCACGATGTCGGCGTGGGCCGGCTGGCCGAGGTGGTCGCCGTCGACGGCGGTGATGCCACCCAGGTTGCCGACGCCGGAGCCGGTGTAGCCCTCCGCGTCGGTGTTGAGCACCTCGTCCCACCGGCCGGCGGACGGCAGCCCGAGCCGGTAGCTCTCATGGGGGACTGCCGAGAAGTTGGAGACGCAGACCAGGTCGGGGCCGGACGTGGCGCGGCGGATGAACGAGAAGACGTTGCGGCCGGCGTCGTTGGCGTCGATCCACTGGAAGCCGCCGGGGTCGTCGTCGCGCTGCCACAGCGCCGGTGAGGCGGTGTACGCCGTGTTGAGGTCGCGGACCAGCGAGTGGACACCGCGGTGCTCGGGGTGGTCGAGGAGCCACCAGTCGAGCTCGCGGGACTCCGCCCACTCCGACTCCTGGCCCATCTCGCAGCCCATGAACAGCAGCTGCTTGCCGGGGTGGGCCCACATGTAGCCGAGGTAGGCGCGCAGGTTGGCCAGCTGCCGCCACCGGTCGCCGGGCATCTTGCGCAGCAGCGACCCCTTGCCGTGCACGACCTCGTCGTGGCTGATCGGCAGCACGTAGTTCTCCGACCAGGCGTAGACGAGCGCGAAGGTCAGCTCGCCGTGGTGGTAAGCGCGGTGCACCGGGTCGTGCTCCATGTAGCCGAGCGAGTCGTGCATCCAGCCCATGTTCCACTTGAAGCCGAAGCCCAGCCCGCCCTCGGACGTCGGCCCGGTGACCTGCGGCCACGAGGTCGACTCCTCGGCGATGGTGGTGACGCCCGGGGTGCGCTTGTAGACGGTGGCGTTCATCTCCTGGAGGAACTGGACCGCCTCGAGGTTCTCGCGGCCGCCGTACTTGTTCGGCGTCCACTCGCCCTCCTCGCGGGAGTAGTCGAGGTAGAGCATCGAGGCGACCCCGTCGACGCGCAGCCCGTCGGCGTGGAACTCCTCGAGCCAGTAGAGGGCATTGGCGTAGAGGAAGTTGCGGACCTCGTTGCGGCCGAAGTTGAAGATGTGCGAGCCCCACTCCTTGTGCCAGCCGCGCTGGGGGTTGGGGTCCTCGTAGAGCGGCGTGCCGTCGAAGCGCGGCAGCGCCCACTCGTCGGTCGCGAAGTGGCCGGGCACCCAGTCGAGGATCACGCCGATGCCGGCCTGGTGCAGCCGGTCGACGAGCCGCCGGAAGCCGTCGGGGTCCCCGAACCGCGAGTCCGGGGCGAAGTACGACGTCACGTGGTAGCCCCACGACCCGCCGAAGGGGTGCTGCATGACGGGCATCAGCTCGACGTGGGTGAACCCGAGGTCGGAGAGGTACGCCGGCAGCTCGTCGGCCAGTTGGTCCCACGTCTTGCCGCGGCGCCACGACGCGAGGTGCATCTCGTAGACCGACATCGGCTCGTGCACGTGCTGCTTGGCTGGCCGTGCCTCCATCCACGCCGAGTCGCCCCACTCGTAGGTCGACTCGAAGACCTTCGACGCGGTGTCGGGCGGGATCTCGGCGTAGTAGGCCATCGGGTCGGCCTTCTCGCGCCACTGCCCGTCGGCGCCGAGCACGACGTACTTGTAGGCGTTGCCGGAGCCCACGCCCGGGACGAACAGCTCCCAGACCCCGGACTGGCCGAGCTGGCGCATCGGGTGCTCGCGTCCGTCCCAGCTGTTGAAGTCGGCCTTGAGCCGCACCGCCCGCGCCGCGGGCGCCCAGACGGCGAAGGAGGTGCCGGTGATCGTGTCGCCGAAGGGTGTGGCGTAGTGGTGGACCCGCGAGCCGAGCACCGTCCAGAGCAGCTCGTGGCGGCCCTCGTTGATGAGGTGGAGGTCCATCTCCCCGAGGGTCGGGAGGAAGCGGTAGGGGTCGTCGACGGTGTGCGGGAGCCCGTCGTCGTAGGCCACCTCGATGCGGTAGTCGGGCACCTCGCGGTCGGGCAGTACCCCGACCCAGACGCCTTCGTACTCGTGCGCGAGCTCATAGGTCGTGCCGTCGCCGTGGCGGACGGTCACCCGCTTCGCGAGCGGCTTGAAGGTGCGGATGGTGACGCCACCGTCGTGCGGGTGCGGTCCGAGGACCGAGTGCGGGCTGCCGTGCTCACCGTGCACCAGCAGGTCGAGCTGTTCGCGGTCGACGGGACGGACGGCGGGGTGGGTCTGGCTGGGGGTGGGGGTCATGCTGCTCCGATCCTGGCCACGGCCTGGAGCGGGATGGTCACCCAGGACGGGCGGTTGCGGGTCTCGTAGACGGTCTCGTAGACGGCCTTGTCTGCGACGTAGGCGTTGAGCAGGACCTGCGCCTCGTGCGGCAGCTCGCCGCCGGCATAGGCCACCAGGAAGTGGTTCTTGTTGCGCTCCGACCACTCGTGCGCCCGGGCGTCGATGCGCTCGGCGTCGGTCTCGTCGGTGATGCTCAGCGACCGCTCGACCACCCGGGTCGCGTAGTCGAAGCTGCGCAGCATCCCGGCCACGTCGCGCCACCGGGAGTCGGGGAGCTGGCGCTCGGCGAGCGGCTTGGCCGGCTCGCCCTCGAAGTCGACGATCTTCCAGCCGTGCGAGGTGCGCAGCGTCTGGCCCAGGTGCATGTCGCCGTGGATCTGCTGGACCTCGACGCCGTCGAGCTTCGAGACCGCCGCGAACGTGGCGCGCAGGCTGGCGGCGTGCGCGGCCAGCTCGGGTACGACGGGCAGGGCCGCGTCGAGCCGGCCGATCATGGCCGCGGCGAGCTCGGCCGCCGCGGACGCCGGCCGGGTCTCGGACGGGAACTGCTCGTGCAGCGCGTCGTGGACGGCGCGCAGCGCCTCGCCCAGGCGGGTGGACTCGCCTGCGAAGTCGCCGCCGGAGTCGTGGGCGTGCACCTCGGGGTCGGCGAACAGCGAGCGGACGCTGGCCAGGGCGAGGTCCCAGCCGTCGCTGGCGGTGCGCAGGAACTGCTGGAGCATCGCGAGCTGCAGGGTCAGGCCGGCGTCCTCGACGTCGAGCCAGCCGTAGAGCGCGGCCACGTGCTCGGAGCCCACGCGGGTGAGCACCTCGTGGACCGCGATGTCAGGGTTGATGCCCGGGGTGACCTTGCGGAAGACCTTCATCAGCGCGTCCTCGCCGTAGGCCACCGAGGAGTTGGACTGCTCGCCCTTGAAGAGCGTGGAGTGCGCCTCCAGGTCGAGGTCGTGACCGGGCAGCCGGTGGAACCGGAGCGCGCCGCTCTCGACGAGCCCGCTCCCGCTGGCGGCATCGAAGGACCGCTGCCACAGGGCCATCGCGTCGCGGTCGTGCAGCGCGTCGTAGGCGTGCTGCCAGCCGTGGACGGGGTCCTCCCACCAGCCGACGAACGCGTGGTCGAGCCGGCTCTCCGGGTGCTCGTAGAAGGCCAGCGGCACCTGGTAGAGCTCGGTGCCGCCCTCGTCGTCGGCGTAGGTGACCTCGACGAGGTGGATCACCACCACGGGTGGGCCGCCGGGCAGCTCACCGAGCGTCCGGACGTCGGAGATGGCGTAGGGGCGCCCCTTGCCGCCGAACCACCGGGTCCGGTCGAGATAGGCGGTGAACACCTCGGGGTCGAGGTGAGGAGGTATCACAGCAGCTGAGCCTCCTCGGGGTCATCGCTGGCGTTGAGCCGGAACCAATAGAAGCCGTACCCGCTGAGCGTCAGGAGATACGGGAGCTCGCCGATGCTCGGGAACTGCACGCCGCCGATCAGCTCCACGGGCCGCATCCCCTCGAACCGGCGCAGGTCGAGCTCGACCGGCTGCGGGAACCGCGAGAGGTTGTTGACGCAGAGCACGATCTCGGTGGAGCCGTCGTCGTTGACGTGCTCGCGCGCGAAGCTGAGCACCGAGGGGTTGGAGCCGCCGAGGTCAGAGAACGACCCGAGGCCGAACGCGTCGTAGCCGCGCCGGATCTGGAGCATCCGCCGGGTCCAGTGCAGCAGCGAGGACGGGTTCTCCTGCTGCGCCTCCACGTTCACGCTCTGGAACCCGTAGACCGGGTCCTGGATCGCGGGCAGGTGCAGCTTCCCGGGCGTCGCCGAGGAGAAGCCGGCGTTGCGGTCCGGCGTCCACTGCATCGGCGTGCGGACGCCGTCGCGGTCGCCGAGCCAGATGTTGTCGCCCATCCCGATCTCGTCGCCGTAGTAGAGGACGGGCGAGCCGGGCAGCGAGAGCAGCAGCGCGTTGAACAGCTCGATCTGGTTGGTGTCGTTGTCGAGCAGCGGGGCCAGCCGCCGGCGGATGCCGATGTTGGCCTTCATGCGGGGGTCCTTGGCGTACTCGTCCCACATGTAGTCGCGGTCCTCGTCGGTGACCATCTCCAGGGTCAGCTCGTCGTGGTTGCGCAGGAAGATGCCCCACTGGCAGCCGGTCGGGATCGGCGGCGTCTGCTCGAGGATCTCCGAGATCGGGAACCGCGACTCGCGGCGCACGGCCATGAAGATCCGCGGCATCACCGGGAAGTGGAAGCACATGTGGCACTCGTCGCCACCCGACTCGAACTCGCCGAAGTAGTCGACCACGTCGGCGGGCCACTGGTTGGCCTCGGCGAGCAGGATCTTGCCGGGGTACTTCTCGTCGACGTAGCGACGCAGCTTCCTCAAGAACTCGTGGGTCTCCGGCAGGTTCTCGCCGTTGGTGCCCTCGCGCTCGTAGAGGTAGGGCACGGCGTCGAGCCGGAAACCGTCCAGGCCCATGTCGAACCAGAACGACACCGCCTCGAGGATCGCGTCGTGGACCGCTGGGTTGTCGAAGTTGAGGTCGGGCTGGTGGGAGAAGAAGCGGTGCCAGAAGTACTGCTGGCGCACCGGGTCCCAGGTCCAGTTCGACGGCTCGGTGTCGACGAAGATGATCCGCGCGTCCTGGTACTTCTCGTCGGTGTCGGACCAGACGTAGAAGTCGCCGTAGGGACCGTCCGGGTCCTCCCGGCTCGCCTGGAACCACGCGTGCTGGTCGCTGGTGTGGTTCATGACGAAGTCGATGATCACGCGCATGTCGCGCTTGTGCGCCTCGTCGAGGAACTCGTGGAAGTCCTCGACGGTGCCGCACTCGGGGAGGATGTTGGTGAAGTCTGCGACGTCGTAGCCGCCGTCGCGCAGGGGGCTCGCGAAGAACGGCGGGATCCACAGGCAGTCGACGCCGAGCCAGTGCAGGTAGTCGAGCTTCTCGATCAGCCCCTTGAAGTCACCGGTGCCGTCGCCGTTGGAGTCGCGGAAGGAGCGGACCAGCACCTCGTAGAAGACCGCGGTCTTGAACCAGTCGGGCGTGCTGCCCTCC
>Ga0268264_10000774_pt1 | contig 35274 bp, 28 predicted proteins | sample KBSSwiS32_FD_190357 | JGI IMG/M metagenome (GOLD analysis project Ga0268264, IMG submission 190357) | Switchgrass rhizosphere microbial communities from Kellogg Biological Station, Michigan, USA - KBS Switchgrass S3-2 (SPAdes) (version 2) | ecosystem: Host-associated > Plants > Roots >...
GTGTTGGTCCGGCGGAAGAAATAGGTCTGCACATCCATCTGCTGAACCTTCAGCTCACCCGCTTTGATTCGCTGATGAATCCACTGATGGCTCGGGTTGAAGCGCCGGGTGTGGCCGCCCATACAGACGACGCCTGTCTCCTTTTGCACCTGTAACAGCCGTTCGGCGTCGGCGAGGTTGTCGGCAACGGGGATCTCGATCATCACGTGCTTGCCCGCGCGCATGCATTGTTCGGCCTGGCTCGCGTGCATTTGGGTGGGCGTTGCGAGGATGACGGCTTCGATGCCGGGCTGTGCGAGACTCTCGGCCAGATCGCAGGTACTGTGTGGGATGTTGAATTTCTTGGCCACTTCCGCGGTCTGCTCGGGGTTTCCACCTGCGAGGGAGGCGACCTGGATGCCGTCGATCTTGGAAATAGCCTCGAGGTGCTTGACGCCGAATGCGCCCTGCCCTGCCAACGCGATCTTCATGCTTCGTTCTCTAGAATAATGTGCCCTACCGCGGTGTTGGAGGCGGGGACGTGATAGAACCGGTAGACCTCGCGCACCTTTTCATCCAATGCGCCGCGCATGATCAGCCACATGACCAGCTCAATGCCCTCCGAGCCGGCTTCGCGGACGTAATCGATATGCGGCATCTGTGACAACTTGCGCGGATCCTTTGTCAGGTTGTCCAGGAAGGCGGTGTCGAAAGCCCGATTGATCAAGCCGGCACGCGGCCCCTGTAATTGATGGGACATCCCGCCTGTTCCAAAAATCATCACCTTCAGATCCGGGTCAAAAGAATCCACGGCGCGGCGGATGGCTTTGCCGAGATTGTAGCAACGGTTGCCCGTGGGCGGCGGGTATTGCACGACGTTGACAGCGAGCGGGATGACCTGACAGGGCCACTCCGTCGGTTGACCAAACAGGAGTGAAAGTGGAACTGTCAGCCCATGGTCCACCGCCATGTTGTTGACAATGGTCAGGTCAAACTCATCGAGGATCACCGACTGGGCGATGTGCCAGGCGAGCTCCGGATGACCTTTGACCACCGGGACCTTGCGGGGACCCCAGCCTTCATCCGCGGGAGGAAACTCCGCGGCGCAACCGAGCGCGAAAGTTGGAATGATCTCCAGAGAGAATGCCGACGCATGGTCGTTGTAAACCAGAATGATGACGTCGGGCTTCTGCTCCGCGATCCACTTCTTGGAAGGCTCGTAGCCTTGAAACAGAGGCTTCCAGTACGGTTCTTCGGTCTTGCCGAGGTCGATGGCGGCGCCGATCGCCGGCACGTGTGATGTAGCAACCCCTGCCACCAGCTTAGCCACGGTTTTCCCAATCCTTTTTGCTGCGGTTACCTTCGGGGGAGCGGCCGCCGTTGATCATCATCCGGGCATAGTCCTCCTGCGTGGAGCCGGTCATGATCGCGGCCACATGTTGGAATGACTTGCCGTCGGTTGAAAACAACTTGGCGAGGAAGTAGATGTTGCCACCCAGGCTGATCAGGCGATTCCACTCGCGTTTGAGCACGGCGTCGCGCTGTTCGGGGGTCATGGGAAACTTCTGCAGGTAGGCCGCTTCATCGGCCTTGAAGGCTTCGCGGTTTTCCGCCTTCATCAGCGACATGCAGAACATGTTGAGGTGATAGCCCTGGCGCGAGCGCTGCGCATCAAAGAGCGTCGTGCCCGGGATGTCATCGAACGGATTTGGCTCAACCTTCAAAGGAATACAACCTGTGTGGGTTATCCACCAATATCTTACGCTGCAGGGCCTGGTCTGGTGCAAAAAGCGGCACGAGGTCGACCAGGTCGCCGTCATTGGGCATGTGCCGGGCGATATTGGGATGGGGCCAGTCAGTCCCCCAGAGGATCCGGTCGGGGGCTGCGGCAATCAATGCCTGCGCGAACGGGACCGCGTCCGTAAACGGCGGACCATTGCTGGAGATTCGTTCCGCGCCTGAGATTTTCACCCAGCAATCGGGATGGGTACGCGCCAGTTTCAACAGTTGTTGAAACGGCGGCTGCTCGAGCCCGGCCTTGGTCGGTACGCGACCCATGTGATCGATGATGAACGGCACGGGCAGGCTGCGCAGGAGCTCGTCATATCCAACCAGATCGACTGCGTCAAAGTGCAGATCAACGTGCCAACCGAGCGGTTTGATGCGTGCAATGACACGATGGAATTCATCCATGTCGGGCACGCCACCCAGGTGTTTTACGAAGTTGAAGCGCACGCCGCGAACTCCTGCCGCGTGCAGATCTTCGAACATCCGTTCGGTGAACGAATCGTCGGCGTTGGCTACGCCTCGATAACGGCCCTGGCTTTGGGCGATGGCATCGACAATGACGGTGTTGTCGACGCCATGACAGCTTGCATTGACGAGAACCGCCCGTTCGAGTCCCAGGATGGATTGCAATTCCTTGAATCGGGAGAGTGGCGCATCCGGGGGCGTATACGTGCGATCGGGGGCGTACGGATATCGGTCACCGGGACCGAAAATGTGGCAATGCGCGTCGCAACTGCCCGGCGGGGGACGGAATTTCGGGCGGTGAGTATCGGGGTCTGGCGCTTTACATGTGGGAATTTGCGTCATATTTCCCATCGTAACGACGCACGGATGGGCAGACAATCCGGGGCGACCGATGATCGAACCTCGAGCCGGAGGTTCTCCATGAGTTCCGCAGCCGAAGAGCTGTACCGCCTTCTAAAAGAACACGATACCGACTTATAGGTGATTTTCACCTATTTTGTATTTCTTAAATCGCCTATTATGCTCTAGTCGAAATGGATCGGAGCATCGCATGGCTATCTCAACCGTTATCCCCCCCCAGGTGCGTGCCGCCCGTGCCCTTCTCGACTGGACTCAAAGCAAGCTGGCCGAACGCGCCGGCGTAGCTGTGACCACGGTGCGAGATATGGAAGAAGGAAAACGAGCCGATACGGCCGCCGCTGGAAACGTGATTCAGACGCTCGAAAATGAGGGAGTCGAATTCGTCGCGGGTAACGAAAAAACCGGGCCCGGCGTGAGGCTGGCGATTGCCCAGGGCCCAAATGTAGTTCGGCGTCCAAATGCAATGACGATGTGGGAAGGCGTGCCCGTGGACATGGAGTACCAGGGAAAGCGGTTTACGGCCTTTATTGCCCGGGAGGTGCTCGAAGATCTGAGCAAAACGCCTGGCGACGTCAAGTTAACTGATGCTCAATACTTGGCAATTTTTAATACGTATGAGAGGAAAATCGTAGAGGCAGTCAAGATCGCGTTTGAACGAGGTGCGTCATGGAGTCGCGATGGACGTAGCCTTTACGTGCGGCCTCTCGACGTTAAGGAACTCGTGCCTCCCGACGCATGGGGCAAACTCATCATGGCCAATGGCATGATCATGAACGGCACACCAGTCTTTGCCGGCACCCGTGTACCGATCAAGATGGTATTGGAGCTTCTCGACAGCGGAGTCGATCGGGAAGAACTCGATCAGTCCTATCCATTCTTGAGAGATCAACACATCGAGGAAGCGCGAGAGTACTTGAGGAACTATCCAGCCAAACCGCGCGCCTCGACCGGCTCTTCAGCCCCCTGGAAGCTCAAGAGCAAACGAGTCGTCAAAAAACGGCCGAGGGCATGACGCACCCTCAGTTTAGGCGTTAGCGCTCTGCATAACTTCCAGCAGCGCTTCGCCATAGCGTTCCAGCTTGGCGGCACCGATGCCGGAGATGTCGCGCAGGTCGTCCAGGGAGCTGGGGAGGCGCTCTGCCAATTCCAGCAGCGTGCTGTCATGAAAAATTGTGTAGGCGGGGACGCCGTGCTCTTTGGCCATGTCGCGACGCCAGCCTCGTAGGGCCTCGAATACGATTGCGTTCGCACTGTCGGGGGTGGCAGTGATGCGGGCTTTGTCGACGGCTCGACGCTCCCCCCGCCTCGATACTGGCTTCGCGACCTGACGACGCAGGCTGAGGCGACGTTCTCCGCGGAGTACCTCGCGGCTCGTCTCGGTCAGGCGAAGCGTGTTGAATCGTTCGTGGTCCACCTTGACCAGACCGTGCATGACGAGCTGTCGAAGCACTGAACGCCATTGATTGGCGTCCAGGTCTGAGCCGATGCCGAACGTAGTGAGCTTCTCGTGCCCAAACTGCTGCACTTTTGCTGTGCTCTTACCCCGCAGGACATCGATGACCTGCTGGGCGCCGAAGGAAAACCCACTGGCCTGCTCGCATCGGAAGATGCACGACATCAGCTTGCGTGCAGCCTCGGTTCCATCCCACACCTCTGGAGGCGTGAGGCAGTTATCGCAGTTGTCGCATGATTTGCTCGACTCATCAAAATAGTCGAGCAAAGCAACGCGACGGCACGAGGTCGTTTCGCACAGGCCAAGAATCGCGTCTAGTTTAGACGTGACGATGCGCTTATACGCGGCATCGCCTTCGGACTGGTCGATCATCCACCGCTGTTGCACTACGTCGGATAGTCCGTAGACCATCCAGGCGTCGGCGGGCAAGCCGTCGCGACCAGCGCGGCCGGTCTCTTGGTAATACCCCTCGATGCTCTTGGGAAGATCGATGTGGGCGACGAAGCGGACGTCTGGCTTGTCGATGCCCATTCCGAACGCGATGGTGGCGACCATCACCACGCCGTCCTCGCGAATGAAGCGATTCTGATTGGACTCGCGCGTGGAGCTGTCCAGTCCGGCGTGATACGGGAGTGCGTTAATGCCATTTCCGGCCAGAAACTCTGCCGTCTCGTCGACGGTATTGCGCGATAAACAGTAGACGATGCCGGCATCCCCTGGATGCTCGGTCTTTATGAATTCGAGCAGCTGCTTGCGGGCGCTGATTTTTTCGTTGATGCGATAGCGGATGTTCGGACGGTCAAAACTGGAGATGAATTCGCGAGCGTTCTGCAAATGCAGGCGCGCGACGATTTCTTTTCGCGTCAGGGCATCAGCGGTAGCCGTGAGCGCGATTCTCGGCACGCCGGGGAAGCGCTCAGCAATCACGGCAAGCTTGATGTACTCCGGCCGGAAGTCGTGACCCCACTGCGAAACGCAATGCGCTTCATCGATGGCGAATAGCGCCAGCTTTGAAGACGCTAGCAACTCTAAGCAGCGATCAGTGAGCAACCGCTCCGGCGCAACGTAGAGAAGATCCAGCTCACCGCGTCGCGCGCGGCGCTCGACGTCCTGCACGTCAGGCCAGCTCATGCTTGAATTGAGCGCGGCAGCTCGTACGCCCGCCTCTTCCAGCGCCGCTACCTGATCCTGCATCAGCGCAATCAACGGCGACACCACGACGCCCATCCCTTCACGGACGAGCGCGGGTATCTGGAAGCAAAGGGACTTGCCTCCGCCGGTCGGCATCAGCACGAGCGCGTCCCCGCCCTCCGCTATGTGCGCAACGATGTCTCGCTGCTGGCCGCGAAAGGCGGGGTATCCAAAGGTGTCTCGAAGAATCTGATCGGCGCGCGAGGCTGCTTGCATCGCGAAAGCATAGCGGCGCCTACAGTAGTCCGTCGAGACGGTCTATGTCGTTTATGACCCGGAAATGGCCGCCGCCGGCTTCTACCTTGGACTTCCAGGTATCCAGGCGAGCCATGTACTCGCGGGGATCAAAGTTGTCCGTGCGGAGCTTGGTGACGTTGAGGGCGACTACGTCGAAGCCCTTCAGGTCGAGTGGGATGTTGCGGACGTAGCCTTTGGCAAGGTCTTCCTTCATGTCGGAGAAAATGAGGATCTCCTTGTGACCCGGGTTTTTCTCCTTCAGGTACTCGATGGCTTGCAGCAGGCCGCCGGTGATGTCGGTGTAGGGTGCCGGCGTCGAGTCGTCAATGAACTTCTCGATCCGGCTGGCGAACGCCCGCTTCTGTTGATTGCAGGTGCTCGGGCGATCGTCGAACGTCGCCTTTGCGATGATGTTTTTCTCCGTGAAGCTCGCTGTGTCGATGCGCGCAACCGCGAACGAGTCTGTCGGTTGCAATTTCGACAATGCTACCAGGATGATCTGTTCAGCCTTTGTGACCTGACGATTGTAGGTGCCGGATGTATCGATCAACAGATACAGTCCGGTGTTGCGGGCGACGCTCGTCGTCTGCCCGCCGCTGCACGCGGCCAGCATCAGAACGAGCCCCGCCGCGGCGCAACGGCGGTATCGGGTAGTTCGATTCACGACTGGACCTCCTGTTCCCGCCACGCGGCCGGGCGCGGCTCCTCCGGAAGGGCTGGCTGGCTCTGATTCCCAGCCACCCGTGACTCGATCCACAGCGGGACAAACAACGGCAGGTCGTACAGGCGCTCCGCGAGGGTGCCGATGTGGCGCATACCGTTGCCAAAGACCCGCAACAGCAACGCGATGGCGCGCATGAAGCCGATTCCAATCAGGCCGAGCACGGTGCGCAGCGAGTGGATGAAGGTCTCCAACGGGATCGCCACGAACGTGAGAGCGAACGGCAGAATGAAGCCCATGCCCATCTGTGCCGCGGTCGTAATCCAGAGGTGCTCATTTACACCGGCCGCGCCTGCGTCACCACCACGCAGAAGTGCGCTCGTGGCCAACTCATCCTGCAGCAGCATCTCGCGCATGTAAGCGAGGCCCGCTTCGATGCTGGCCATCAACAACAGGATGACGAAGGTGACAAACATCATGCGGCGACGCATCTTGTCGGACAGCGCGCTGATCACCGGAAACAAACGCGTGATGCGCAGGGATTCCATGAGGAACAAGCCCATGGAGATCTCAACCATGATGATGACGAGCGCCGCGATATCGGCCGTACGGAAGTTGCCGATGTAGCTGGTGCCACCTACCATTTCGGCCATGGGACGCGCGATCAGCGTGAAGTTGATGGCGGCACCGGCAGCCGCCACCGACAGAACGAGCGCCGACACGAAGAAATAGACGAGCGAGGAAGATGAAAGGATGGAAACCGCTCGATCCTCTCCCTTGACTATGTCGTCGTACTCCTGCATGTGCCGGTCGATTGCGAGCGCTCGTTCCAACACGCTTTCTACGTTCTTGTTGACTCGCCCTAGCGTTTCCTGAATCTGGCGCCAGTCGGGCATCATCTTACGCAACAGTGCGTGACGCTCGCCGCTGGCTTTGCGGTAGTCATCCATGGCCTCGTCATGCGCACGCACCATGGACTTGTGGATGTCCTCCAGGATCTCGGTGCCACCGTTCTTGGCTTCGAGATTGGCAATGACCTTGACGGCCTGGACCCAGCCCGGAGCCTCGGGAGGCACTTCCACGGCTTTTGCCTGGTCCTCCTCGATCCGCACGATGGATTCGCTCAGGGCGCGGTGGAGGGTCGGGTAGTTGGCGAGGTCCTTGCGCACCGAATCGCCAACACGGACGAATTCGCGCTCTACGATGCGCTCTTTCGCTTCGCGGCCGGCCGAGAGCAACACTTCGCGGTTGCGGGCGGCAAGGCGCTCTTCGCCTCGCGCCACTGCGTGTGATGCCAGACGCAGACCGCGTCCGAGCGCGTCAGTGACGGCGCGAATCGCTTGATGGGCGGTTCGTCGCGCGAAGTACAGTGCGACAACCAACAACGCCAGCAGTATGACTGCTGACAGCGCAGGCCACGGCGTGATCGATAACAAACTCGTCATGGACATATACGTGCTCCGGTGCAATTCGGCGACAGTTAATGCGCGGAGCACTGGCGGCGTCAACGGCCCCTAAAGCGTCGCCATTTGCCGCCAGTTTTATGTCAGCAGGCGTGAGTATGTGAATTCGCAGAAGAAAGTGTTGGGTGAGACGCGACCGGGACTGTCTTTAATCCCACGCATCCTGAACCAATCGGAACTACCCTCGCTGCATAATGCGAGGCGCTTCTCAGAGTAATTGACGCAGTGTAACGCCTGCCGTAGCGGCTCGAGGGCCAACAATCACATGCAGCCAGTTGGGAGCCGCATGCGCCACGCCGCGCAGTCCCAAGGCTGCGATTGCGGACTCGTTCACAACTTTCGGGTCCGCGAGGTTGATTCGCAGGCGGGTCGAGGCTGTTTCAATTGCCAGGATGTTGGAACGGCCGCCCAGGGCGGACAGGAGGGATGACAGGGTTGGTGTTGGGATGGGCGGGGCTGCGGCGTCGGGCTCGGGCGACGATGCGGCGGGCGCGCTGGCGGCGCGTATCGAGTTAGCCGCCGCGGTGCCCGACGCGGGCTGTGGCGTCGAGCTAGCCGCCGCGGTGCCTGACGCGAGCGGTGGCGTCGAGCTAGCTGCGTTGGCAGCGGCGTTCATCGCCTGTGCCGCAGGGGCAGGCGCGGCGCGTGACGCACGCAGAGCGATCTTCATCTCCCCCGCCACCTGGTCAGCCTCCGTACCTACGACGACCTGTAATGCCGTCGCAGAAGGCTTGATCATGCCCCGCGCGCCGAGGCGCTTGAGGGCCGCTTCGTCGACCAGGGACTGATTCCCCATGACGAGGCGCAGCCTCGTTGTACACGCATCCAGCGAGACGATGTTGGCTGCGCCACCCAGGGCCTGTATGTATGCCAATGCTCTGTCGGCCGGTGGGGGAACATCTGCAGTCTCAGCTGCAACGTCGATGTCTTCGCGCCCCGGCGTTTTCAGGTCCAGCCAGGAAATTACAAAGCGGAATAATCCGTAGTAAAGAGCGAAATACGCGAGTCCCACCGGGAGCAACAGCAGCGGGTGGGTCGCTTTATTGAAATTCAGCACGTAATCGAACAGGCCGGCGGAGAAGCCGAATCCCAGGCGAACCTGCAGGGCATTCATGATGACAAACGCCAATCCGGTCAACAGCGCGTGGACGGCATAAAGCGCGGGTGCCAGGAACATGAACGTGAACTCGATCGGCTCAGTCACGCCCGTCAGCAACGAAGTCAGGGCAATCGACCAGAACAGGCCGGCGACCGCCTTCCTCCGTTCGGGGCGCGCTGCCCGATACATCGCCAGGCACGCGGCCGGCAGGCCAAACATCATGACCGGAAAGAACCCCGCCATGAATGCGCCCGCAGTGGAATCGCCGGCGAAGAAACGCTTCAGGTCGCCGGTCGTGCCGTTGTAGTCACCCAACAGGAACCAGGCGATGTTGTTGATGATATGGTGCAGACCCGTGACAATGAGCACCCGGTTGAGCACGCCAAAAGCGAACAAGCCGAATGCACCAGCGTGCAGGATGGTTTGGCTGAGCGTATTCATACCAACCTCAACGCGCTGCCATTCAAAGCCGAAAGCTGCAGCGACCACCAGGCCCGCGAAGCCGCTGGCAATAGGGACAAATCGACGTCCGCCAAAGAACGCAAGATAGCTGGGGAGCTTGATGTTGTAGAAACGGTTGTAGAGTGCGCCGGCGATCAGGCCGGAGATGATCCCGGCCGGCACGCTCAGTTTGCCCAGCTCTTTTGCCTTGTACGCGGCAATGGCCAGGTCACGCGCAGGACCGGTGAAGCTCGCAACCGCATCGGGAGGCGCCAGGATCAACACTTCGGCGCCCTTGGTGGTGACCAGGTAGCCCACGACGGCGGCGAGTCCCGCAGCACCGTGGTTCTCACGAGCCAGTCCAACTGCTACGCCGATCGAGAAGAGCAATCCCAGGTTGTTGAAGATGGCATCGCCGGCGGCGGCCATTGACGGGAAGTCCAACAGATCGGCTTGGCCGAGGCGCAGGAGCAACCCGGCGATGGGCAACACCGCAATCGGCAGCATCAACGCGCCGCCAATCCTCTGCAGACTGGAAAGGATTTGTTTCATGTCGTTACTCGCGGGCGCGCCCGGTGGCGTCGAGGCCCGAAACGGATTGCAGTGTCAGTGCGCGGACGTCTTCCGCGGTTTCGCGATCCAGCGCCTGATTGGCGAGGGCCGTGCAGTCTTCGCTGTTGAGAGTCGAGATCAACGCTTTGAGCTGCGGAATGACTGCGGGGACCATGGAGAGCTCGTGCACGCCCAGACCGATGAGTATCGGGACAGCCACGGGGTCCGACGCGAGTCCGCCACAGATGGCCACCATTCGGCCGTGAGCTTTCGCGGCATTCACGACCGTTGAGATCAGCCGCAGGACTGCTGGGTGGAGCGCGTCCAGACGCGCCGCCAATTCCGGATGTCCGCGGTCCATTGCCAGCGTGTACTGCGTGAGGTCGTTGGTCCCAACGGACAGGAAATCGGCCTCGCGGGCGATGCGATCTGCCATGACGGCGGATGCCGGTGTTTCGATCATTGCGCCGACCTGGATGGGATCGGCGCGGCCCTCTTCGTGCCGCAATTCTTCGATCATTGCGCGTACTGCGCGGATTTCTCCTGCGTCGGTGATCATCGGCAGAAGGATTCGGCACTGTCCTACAGGTCGGACTCGGAGAATGGCACGCAATTGGATGCGCAGGAGATCCGGCCGCCAGAGGCTGGTTCTCACGCCGCGCAACCCTAACGCGGGGTTTTCCTCGTGGGGCAAGGGCAAGTATGGAATGGGCTTGTCGCCGCCGATGTCGAGCGTGCGGATGGTCAGTGGACGGCCTTCCAACGCTGTTGCTATCTGCTGGTATTGCTGGAGTTGCTCCGCCTCGTCCGGTGGAGCGGTACGCTCGAGGAATAAAAATTCCGTGCGCAATAAGCCAGAGCCTTCGGCGCCGTTGCGGACTGCCGCGTGAGCCTCTGCTTCGGAGCCGACGTTGGCGAACACTTCGATGCGCGTGCCGTCGGCAGTACGGCAGTCGCGCTGGGCGGCTAGCTGTTCGGCGACGCGCCGCTGGCGCTTCTCTGCGAGTTGGCTGCGGGCAAGGTCCACGTGCACTCGCGGAGGATCGATGTACAGCCAGCCCGCTTCGGCGTCCAGAACTACACTGGTTCCTGTTGGAACACGAAGTGCTTCTGCGCCCGTCGCAACCATTGTTGGGATGTCCATCGCGGCTGCGATGATTGATACATGGGACGTTGCACCGCCAGCGGCGAGGCAGATGCCGGCGAGCTTGGTGTTGTCGAGAGCGACGAGTTGCGAGGGTAAGAGCTCGTTGGCTATGAGGATGGTTTCTGGTGGGAAGCTTGGAGCTGCGGAAGTAGTGCCGCTGAGGGCGGACAGGACCCGGGTTTCCAAGTCCAACAGGTCGTCTGCGCGTTCGGCCATGCGAGGATCGTTTAGGGCGCGCAGTTGGGCTATTCCCCCGCTGAGGACGGCGCGCCAGGCGTAACCAGCGCCCTTACCCTGTTGGATCAGCGCGTTTGCGCCGTCGACGAGCTCCGGGTCGTCGATGAGAGCCAAGTGAGCTTCGGCTATCTCGCGGGCGGTTGCATTGCCGGAGTTAGCGGTGCGTTCGAGGTCCGCGCGGACGGTATCTCGAGCTTGCGCCAAGGCGGCTGACTCTTGGGATGCGCTGGCGCCCTGCTCCGGCACGTCGATGACGGCACGGGCGAATTGGTAGGCAGTGCCGACGCCGAGACCGCGGCTAGCCACGACACCCTTGAGGGCGCGGCTGGATGGCATGGCGGTGCTGCCGGCGCGTGCATGCGAACCAAGCGGGGCGTGATCCACCGATGACGAGTCCGCCGGCGGAGCGCCCTGCGGCGTGGCGCCGATGCGCGATAGCCCGCCCAATGGAGGTTGCGGGTTCGCGGTACCGCCCCCTCCGAGCGAGTCGCCCGCCGGGTTGCGGGACCCAACAGCGTGCGGCGTGGTGCCGGCGCGCGTCGAACCGACCTCGCCCGCGGGCGATTGCGCACGCGCGGACGCGGCGGAGGCAGCTCCTCCCTTCACCGCCAACGTCGCCGCGCCCGCGTGGGAGTCCTTTCCGCCGGCAATTGCTTGTTCGATGGTCGCTACAGCGGATTCGGCGTCAGTGCCGGACGCCTGAACTAAGATGTGGTCGCCCTTGCGAACGCCCAGGGACATCAAGGCAACCGGGCTTTTGGCATTCGCTTTGCGGTCGCCGAAAACGATGTTGATATCGGCGGCGAGCTTTTTGGCGACGGCCGCGAGGGTGGCAGCCGGGCGAGCGTGGATGCCGTGCTCCAGCAACACCAACACGCGGCGCTCAACGAGACCAGCGCGGACGGCGCCCAGGGCGGTGGCCGACATCGACGCAACGGCGCCGGGCGGCATCGACGCAGCGGGGCCGTACGGCGCGGCGGCACCAGATCCGGGCTGCGACGTGACAACAGAATCGTCCGCGGCACCGGCGTCCGCCGTCGCCACCACCTCCATCAAAAAGTCCCCCACGCGCAGCGAACAATTCTCGCTCCGCCGGGAAACACAAAATCCGGTGGTGTCAGTGACGAGCACCGGTGTGACCAGGCTCTTGGCTCGCTGCGCCAGCAGCTCGAGATCAAAAGTGATCAGCCGATCGCCCGCCTCGACCTTCTGCCCTTCCCGCACATGCAGCTCAAACCCCTGCCCCGCCAGTCCCACGGTATCTATACCAACATGCAGCAGAATCTCCGCGCCGTTTTCGGCGCGAATGGTCACCGCATGTCTGGACGCAGCAACCACGATCAAGGTGCCAGCACATGGCGCATGCAACGTCGTGCCCGTGGGATCGATGGCGACGCCATCACCCATCATGCCACCGGAAAAAACCGGGTCAGGCGTTTCGGTCAGAGGTGCGCCCCACCCCTGCAGCGGCGAGAGCAGAATGAGTTTCGATGGGCCCACGTTTACTCCAGCCGGACCCGGTCAATCACCCACATCGGGTCGAGTGATCGTTGGGTAAACTTCAAACACAGATCGTGCTTCCCTTCGCGGCGTGCAATTCTTGCCGCCGGAAGCACTGTTACCGCATTGTTGGCAAGCGCGGGTTGCAACGACAACGTCGTGACGGGCTCGCCATCGCAGCCATCGACTCTCACTTCCAGCTCTCCGGACGGAGTCTGCGGGGAATTCAGTTTGATGCCGTGGATGTCCGCTCCGAGTTGAAAGTTGAAAGGCACCTGTCCCACCGCAGCGGTCAGGGATTTACCGGTGCTCAGGTCGGCCGCGGGATATATCCAACAAGGGTTCATGATATCAACCCGGAAAGCCGCGCGCGGCCCATTCAACGGAGCATCGTCCTCCAACGATAGAACGACCTTGTCGGTACAGCTCTTCAACTCCTGACTCGTCAGCCCCTCATGGGGCTGCCACGAATCTACGTACGGCGCGATGCCAACCAGCTCATACCTGTGTATTTGCGCAGGCAGCCGCGACTGGAACCCGTCCCAGCTGCGGCTGGCCGCGGGAGACCAACCGACTTCAGCCACCGCTGCGGCGCGAGGGAAAGTCATGTATTCGACGCGCTCCGTCGTGCGCATGTGTTCGGTCCAGATATTCGCTTGCAGACCCAGGATATGCTGCCGATTCTCGGGGGCCAATGACGCGGGCATGGGGTCGAATTTATACACGTCCTCGAGGCTGATGACATGACCGCGGCCAGGTTGAGTATTGGTGGCGCTCTGCACGTGGTCTAAATACAGGGTTGGCGATGGGGACAGCACGGCGTCGTGCCCACCGGCCGCGGCGGCGTATGCACCGTCCACTCCACGCCACGACATGATCGTTGCGTCGTTGGGAATACCGCCTTCGAGGATTTCGTCCCAGCCAATCAGGCGCCGATGGTGCCGGGTGAGGAATTTGCCGATGCGTTCGACGAAATATCGCTGCAAGCCTTCCTCGTTCGAAACGCCCAATTCACGAATGCGTTCCTGAATGTGGGGCGAAGCCTTCCATTGATCCTTCACGGCCTCATCCCCGCCGACGTGCACGAATTTCCCTGGAAACAGTTGCACGACTTCGGCCATCACATTCTCTAGGAATTCAAACGTACCTTCGTCGGCGTTGTAGAGATTGGAGTAGACGCCCCAGTCAGACGGCACCGCTGCGGGCGCGGGGACGACGCTGGCCAGCCATGGGTATGCAACTACGGCGGCCGTAGCGTGCCCCGGCAAGTCGATCTCCGGAACGATCGTGATGTTTCGCTCAGAGGCGTGCGCGACGATTTTTCGGACCGTGTCTTGCGAGTAGAAGCCACCGTAGAGACGCGGTCGGCCTGTTGTGGGGTCGATATCGGACGCCGGTGCGGCCCCTGCCGGCACGCGCCAGGCACCAACGCTGGTCAGCCGTGGATATTTTTTGATCTCCAGCCGCCACGCCTGATCATCCGTCAGGTGCCAGTGCAGAACATTGAGCTTGTGGAGTGCCATCCAATCGATGAATTGGAGGATGAACTCAGGGCTTTGGTAGTGGCGCGCGGAATCCAGCATGAGGCCGCGCCATGCGAAGCGAGGAGCGTCGACAATGTGCACGGCGGGCACGGAGATCGTGTCAGACGGTGGTCCGGCCGTGCTCAGTTGCCACAGGGTGACGGCCGCGTATAGCAGCCCACGTGGGTCGGTGGCGGAAAGCACGACTCGGCTTGGGCCGACGTCGAGCGTGTAGGCCTCGGGGCCGCGCGCCAAAGGAGCGCCGCCAGTGCGAGGCGCGGGGCCGGCAGGCCGAAGCTCGAACACGATAACGCCTGGTGCAGACACGGCCGGCCGTGTGGATGCCGGCGAGTTGGGGCCGGCCGCAGGTGCCATGGACAACCGAACGCCCCGCGTCGCAAGCATCAGTTCCGCGAAATAACGCGCGACCCGCGCAGCACGAGGATCGCGGGGGTTGGCGATTCGAGTGCCCGCGCGGATCGCGAAACTGCCACTGCGCGGCTCCACATGAGCTGGCAGCGGAATCACGTTGATCGGAGACGTAGGTGACACCACAGCGGCCTCCGCTTTGGCGAGCGGCGCGCCGAGCGCGGGCATAGTCGCGACCATGGCAATGACGCCGCCCAATACAGCCTTCACCATTAACATGCCCTAAACAACCGCCCCGGAAGCGGGCACCATAGCGGGTCTACGCATCTGAGTCTGCATCCGGTCCCCGAGGTTTCGTTCATGCCAGCAGCGCCCCATCCTCTTGTTCTCCGTGGCCGTGAAGCTTTGCAACGCGGCGATATGCGTGCCGTTGAGGCAGCGGCTGAAGAGCGTCTGAAGACGGCGGGCCGCGACGTCAACGCGCTCGAGCTCCGGTTCATCGTGCAACAGAAGCGCGGACAGTTCGGCCAGGCCGCTCGTACGTTGGATACAGTAATTGGAATCGATCAGCGTGCGGACTGGGCGTACAACGAGCTGGTTCAGCTCTTCATGGTCCACGGCAAGCCCGAAGACGCTGAGAAAGTCGCCAGAGCTGCCCTCCGCGCCAACCCACGTAATGCGCACGCTCACAACCTGTTCGGCACCATCCTGTCCGAAAAGAACGAGCTTCCCGCCGGTGAATGGCACTTCCGCAGCGCGCTGGAGCTCGCGGGCCCGCACGCCCCCGTGCTCATGAACCTCGGCCTGAACCTGATGAAGCAAGGCCGAGCAGATGAAGCCGACGCCGCCTTCGTTCGTGCGCATGAGCTCGCCCCTCAGGACATGAAAACCCTCGCTTACTGGTCCACCCTGGAGGAAGGCCGCGGAAACCTCAAAAGAGCGGGAGAGCTGCTCGACCAGGCCGAAGCGGTCTCCTCGCCCGCGGACATCAACCTGCTGCGAGCCAACTATCTTGCACGGATCGGACGCAACGAGGAGGCATTGTCGATTCTCGACGCAGCCGGAACGCTTGCGGGAGAAGCACATCTGGCCCGCGGGAGAATTCACGACCGGATGGGTAACTACCCGGCCGCGTGGCAGGACTTCGTTGCCGGCAAAACCAAGTTGTTGAAAGAGAACCCGGGTACCGAGTACCGGGCTGACGCAGTTGAATCGCTGTTTGATCGCTGTAAGGGTTTCTTTACGCGCGAGCACGTGAGTCTGCTGCCCCGCGCCAAACTGCGGCCCGACACGGCACAGCCGATTTTTGTCATGGGCTTTCCCCGTTCGGGTACCACGCTCGTTGAGCAGATCCTGTGCAGCCACTCGGCCATTGCCGCAGGCGGCGAGCTGCCGTTTGTGGCGGACATGAGTAAACAGGCGAGCAGCCTCTATCCCGCGGCCGAGCGATTTCCCGAGAATCTCGCCTACAGTTGGATGGCGGACTATCACTACACCGCCACTCTGTTCCGTGATTACTATCTGGCGCGTGCCGAGCAATACGGTCTCCTCAAAAGCGGCATCACCTTCTTCACCGACAAGATGCCCTTCAACGAGATCTATCTGCCGCTCATCAAGATGGCCTTCCCCAACGCGAAAGTCGTTCGGGTCGTGCGCCATCCCCTGGACGTCTGTGTGTCGATGCTGTCGAACAATATGACTCACGGTTTCCATTGCGGCTACCGGATCGAGGACATTTCCAACCACCTGACCGCCGTTCACGACCTGGTGGAGCACTATGGCAAGGAGCTCGAGCTGAATGAGCTCGTGCTGCGTTACGAAACCCTCGTTGCCGACCAGGAGGGACAGACACGCAAACTCCTCGACTACCTGGGGCTGCCCTTTGAGGCGGCCTGCCTGCAGTTTCACGAGAACCGCCGCTACGCGCCGACTCCGAGCTATGCGCAGGTGACTGAGAAGCTCAACGACCGGTCCATCGGTCGTTACCAACACTACGCCAGACAACTCGAGCCGTACGTGCCACGCCTTCGCAAGATGATGGCAGCGTACGGCTACGAGTAGTCCGTCAGAAGCGCAGCTTCACGCCGGCGAAGTACACCCGGCCGTTGTCGTAGATCGCGCGCGGATGCGACAGGTAGTCCGCATACTGCGTGATCTTCGCATCAGTGAGGTTCTGCGCTTCAAACGTGAGCGCCACGTTCTTGGTGACGTTGACCGACCCAGCCGCGTCCAGAGAGGTGACAGCCGTCTCGTACAGATTGCTCGTCCGGTCGAAGGTCACGAAGAAATCCGACCGCTGCGTCCATGACAGTCGGGCGCTGACGAGGTCGTTCTCGAAGTAACCCGTGAAGTTGTAGGTGTTCTTCGAGTTGCCCGGGAACGGATCTCCGCTGTCCAACGTGGCATCCGAGTAGGTGTAGTTGGCCTGCACTCCGAATCCACCCCAGACGGGCTGGGTGATACCGAGCTCGATACCCTTCAACTTGCCGCCACCGCCGTTCGAACGCACGTTGATGGTGTACGGACAGTTGAACAGATTTGCGCTGACCGTGGTGCACACGGCGGACGGCGCGGAGTCGCCGCTGAATGGCAGGATCTGGTTGACCGGCTTGTCGGTAATGAAGGACTTGATGTCCTTGTAATAGAACGCCAGGGAGTAGGCGGTGTCCTTGTTGGGATAGTACTCAAAGGACAGGTCAGCCTGGCTGGCCCGGTACGGATCGATGTTCGGGTTGCCGGCCGATCCCGTGAGCGCGCCCACGTTCAACGTGGTTCGCGGCACCATGTCAGTGAAGTCCGGGCGTGACATCACCTTCGCGGCCGCGAAGCGCGCCACGAAATCCGGCGTGATGTCATAGGCCAGGTTCAATGAAGGCAGGGCATCGTTGTACGTCCGCTCGGCAGAGGTCGGGATGTAGGCGCCGAACGGATTCGGAATCACTCCCGGCTGAGTTGGGTCGGCCACGAACACCGCGCCGGTGGTGATCTGATCGGTGTGGACGAAGCGGACACCGACATTACCGCGCCAACGCTCGCCACCCAGGTTGGCCATCACGTAGCCGCCCTGTGTCTTTTCCTGGGCGGTAAATCCACCCTGCGGATACGGGATGCGTCCCGAAACAGCTTCCTGCTGTGCGAGGATGGCCTGCGCCTTCGCGGGGTCTACGATCCAGGCCTGGGTGAGAGAGCCTGTGGTGGCGATGTTGTGCAGGAAATCGCCGGGAGTCGCGCCACCAAAGAACTGAGAAGCAGGCACTGTGTTGATGGGCCTGAAAAAATCACCGTAGGTGGTGAAATTGCCCGAGGCATCGCGCTCGTGATTGCTCGCCTTGAAACCGACCTTCACACTCTTGAGCACGCCGATGTCGAGCTTCTGCTCGGCATCGAGATACAAGTACGATTCCTTGTCCTTGTTGATGAAGACGTCGTCGTTGGCGAAATCGAAGACGAAGGAATTGGGGTTTTTCCAATCTACCGTGGTGCCATTGGCATTCGGCAGCATGGTCACCTGCGGAGCGCCGTTACGAAAATCATAGCTGAACGCGGCCGGCGCCCCGAATTCCGGGAAGTACTGCGGATCGGTCTTACCCGTGGCATCCGTGTAGCCGAAATCCAGGTGCAGGGTCAGGGTATCGGTCGGGTTGTACTTCGTGTCCAGATCGATGTTGTGGCTCGTGGTCTTGGCCAGACGATGGAACGAGTCGTAGAACACGCCGAAATCCTGAGTTCCGCCGGCCTTCGACATGACCGTGCCGGCAACATAGGCCCCTTTGTCGAGGACACCATTGGTGAGCGTGCCGCCGTTGGCGATGGCGCGCTGCGGATCGACGAGATAGCTCTGGTTGGTGTTCTCGGCATCGAAAATCGACAGGAAGCCGTTCAGGTTGAATTCGAGCTGGTCGGTGGGCTTGTACTGGATGTCAAAGTTGCCACCCTTGCGGACTCGATCCTGCTGGAACAGGGCAGAGTTGATCAAGGTCGGGATCAGGTTCGGGTCCGTGCTTCCGGCCGCCGTCTTGTCCATAGGCGCGTAGCCCAGGATCTCGAAGCCGTCGCGGCGGATGTGGCGCTCCTGGTAAATGCCCGAGACCAGCACGCCGATCATGTTGTTGCTGTCGTGCCAGCTGAACAGCGCCGTAGCGTACGGATCGAACTTCTTGGAGGTTTCCGTGTAGGCGCCTTCCATCGAGGCGTATGCCGTGAACGGATCCAGGTCCAGGGGTTTGCGGGTCTGGATGTTGACCGTGCCGCCGATGCCACCTTCCTGAACATCCGCCTGCGCGGTCTTCTGTACCTCGACCTTGCCGATCAGATCGGAAGGGAACATGAGATAGTTGAAGCTGCGGGTGGCGCTCTGCTGGTCGAGAATGAACCAGTCGGCGCTCGAGAGCGCGTGGCCGTTGAACGTTGTGTTGGTGAGGGAAGTGAGCGTGCCGCGCAGGTTGATGCGCTCGCCTTCGCCAAAGTCGCGCTGGGTAACGATACCGGGCACGCGCTGAAGGGCTTCCGCCAGGTTCTTGTCGGGGAACTTGCCCACGTCCTCGGCGGTAATGACTTCCTCGACGCCGATGGCTTCGCGCTTGGTTTCCAACGACTCGCGCACGCTGGCGCGGTAGCCGTGAACCACAATCTCTTCGACAGCATTGTTGCTGTCGTCTGCCGCATTAGCGGCCGGCGCCTCGGCGCGTGCGTCTCCGTTGCGCCCAAACAGCGCCATGGCGACCGCTGTTCCCACCAAGGTAGACCGTGCGATTCTCATAAGTTTTTCACCCCACTGTTATTGGCCAGGCGCGCGAGTGCTGCTACTCCCAGTGCCCTCGCTACCACTTACGTGCCAATATAGTACCACTGCCGTGGAATTGACAACTCTCATGAATACCAATCCCCGTCATTGCCCTGGATTCTTGCCTAAACAACCAGTTATGCCCTCCTTAGGGGCACTAGGGGGTACTAATTGGTCTTATCTTGGTAGTATGATGTCACCACTGGCCTATACCGGAGAAGCCCTTTGACCCTGCTGTCGCAGTCTGTGGGGACGCTCGATGAGTCGAGCAGCCTGCCGCTTTACCAGCAACTGCAGCGCGCCCTCAGGGAGGCCATGGAGCGCCGGTTGTTGGGTCCAGACGACGCTTTACCCGCGGAGCGGGACCTGGCGACCGAGTTTTCCGTCTCGCGCATCACAGTTCGTAAAGCCATCGACGGTCTGGTGAGCGAAGGACTTCTCGTTCGCCGCCAGGGGTCCGGCACGTTCGTAGTGGCGCGCGTCGAGAAGAACTTCTCCAAGCTCACCTCATTTTCTGAAGATATGCGGGCCCGTGGTCGAACCCCTCGAAGTGTCTGGTTGCAAAGATCCGAAGGCACCGTTTCTCCTGAGGAAGCGCTGGCGCTGCGCTCCAGTCCCGGCACACCCGTGTTTCGCTTCCACCGCATCCGTATAGCGAACGACGCGCCGATGTCTCTCGAGTATGCAACGGTGTTGGCTTCAACCCTGCCCTCGCTCGATGCCGTCGAGTCATCGTTGTATGAAGCCCTGGAGAAGGCAGGCAACCGCCCGGTGCGTGCCTTGCAGCGGTTGCGGGCAGTGCTGTTGACCGGCGAACAGGCAAAACTGCTGCAGGCGAAGGAAAGAGATGCCGGCCTGTTGGTTGAGCGCCTCGGCTTCCTGAAGGATGGCCGCGCGGCGGAATTTTCACAATCCTACTACCGCGGCGATACCTATGATTTCGTCGCCGAGCTCAGCAGTTCCTCATGAGTCAGACACATCTTTTCGAAGAGGCCGCGCAGGCCGCGGAAGTCGTACGCCAGCAGTTGCGTATCAACACTGAGATCATGGAGCGGCTCGCCGACAGGCTGCGGCGACACCGTCCGTATGCAGTGGTCACCTGCGCCCGGGGCAGCTCGGATCACGCGGCTACATTCGCAAAATATCTGCTCGAAACACGCGTCGGGATTCTCACCTCCTCCGCTGCTCCGTCTGTGAGCTCGGTGTATACCGCGCGGGCAGATTTGCGCGGCACGGTGATGTTGGCCATTTCCCAATCCGGAGCGAGCCCTGACCTGCTTGCGACCGTCGCCGCCGCCAAGTCCGCCGGCGCAATGATCCTCGCCATGGTCAACGTCGAAACCTCACCCCTGGCGAAAGCCGCCGACTATGCGATTCCGCTGTGCGCGGGCCGCGAACAGAGTGTCGCCGCCACGAAGTCGTACATTGCCGCACTGGCGGCGATTATTCATTTCGTAGGACTGTGGTCGGAGGACGAAGAGCTGTTGGATGCGCTCGCGCAGGCGCCGGCGGCGCTCGAGCGCGCCTGGAAACTGGACTGGCAGAGCGCGGTCGCGCCGCTGACAGCAGCTCGCGATATGTATGTAGTGGGACGCGGACTGGGGTTGGGGATTGCTCAGGAAGCCGCGTTGAAGTTGAAGGAAACCTGCGGCCTGCATGCGGAAGCGTTGAGCGCGGCAGAGCTGCGCCATGGGCCGATGGCCCTCGTGAAAGCGGGCTTCCCGGTCATGATCTTTGCGCAGAACGATGAAACGCACGGGGGAGTCGAGACCCTGGCCGCGGAATTGGCTGAACGCGAAGCGCAGATCCTGCTCGCCGGCGCCAAGGCACCGAAATCCCTGATATTGCCCACGGAAAATGCGCACCCGGCCATTCAACCGATGCTCATCATTCAGTCGTTCTATCAACTCGTGAATGCGCTCGCGATCGCGCGCGGTTACGATCCTGATCGTCCTCCTCATCTACGCAAGGTCACTGAGACCGTTTGATGTCCATGGTGAATAGAACAGCCCTGCTCAACGGGCGCGTGCTGATTGATTCTGAGCTCGTCGAAAATCGTTGTGTACTGATCGAGGCTGACCGCATCGTTGCTGTGGTCGAACCGGCCGATCCCCGTTGCGCCTCTGCGCACAAACACGATCTCGGCGGAAAGCTACTTTTGCCAGGTTTCATCGATCTGCAGGTGAACGGTGGCGGTGGCGTGCTGTTCAATGATGCGCCGGGCGTCGAGTCTATTCGCGCGATTGGCGCCGCACACCGAAGGTTTGGAACGACTGGGTTTCTTCCGACTCTGATCAGCGCGGACCTGGTTGTTGTCGCTGAAGCCATTGCGGCTGTACAAGCAGCGCTCGCCGCAAAAGTGCCCGGCGTGTTGGGAATTCACATCGAGGGCCCCTTCCTCAATGTTGAGCGCAAGGGAATCCACGATCCGGAGAAATTCCGCGAGCTCGACCCCGCGGCCGTCAAGCTACTGACGTCCCTTCGCGGCGGGCGCACACTCGTCACGCTCGCGCCAGAAATGACTACTCCGGCCATGATCAGGAAGCTGGTGGACGCCGGGGTTGTTGTGTCAGCAGGCCACACCAACGCAACTTATGAGGAAATCCGGGAAGCGTTGCATGAGGGTTTGACCGGCTTCACACATTTGTTCAACGCCATGTCACAGTTGACGGGCCGCGCGCCCGGCGTAGTGGGCGCGGCGCTGGATGACCCTGACAGCTGGTGCGGAATCATTGTTGACGGCGAGCACACCGATCCGGTCGTGTTGCGGATTTCGATGCGCTGCAAGCGGCATGATCGCTTCATGCTGGTCACCGACGCCATGCCAGGCGTAGGAACCAACAACAAATCCTTCCTGATCGGCGGCCGCAAGATCACCGTCTCCGGCAATCTTTGCCTGGATGATGACGGACGTCTGGCAGGATCCAACATCGACATGGCGACCTGCGTTCGCAACGCCGTTTCCATGTTGGGGTTGACACTGCCCGAAGCGGTCCGGATGGCGAGCTTGTATCCGGCGGAATTTCTCGGCATCGCCCACGATGTCGGGCGGATTGCCCCGGGCTTCAAGGCCAACTTCGTCGTGGCGGACGATCAGGTGCAGGTATCAGAGACCTGGATCGACGGCTCGAAGGCGTAAAGGCTCTAAGGCGTTACGGCCTCAGGGAGCCTGAAAACCGCTGGCGCGGTAAGTCAGCACCAGCGTGTCACGAACCCCGCCCTCACCGTCCGGCTGAATGGGCGTCGTTTCGTGAATCACCCGTTCATCGTCCATAAGTAGCAGCGACCATGGCTGCTCCATAGTGAAGCGCACGCCCGATGGGCCGTGAGCATCGAACACGCGCGTTTCACCGCCACGAACGTTCCGACGCTGAACCAGCAACAACGCTACGAAATCTACTCCATCTCGATGGGCACCTTCTGGAGTCGGCCTGCCAATTCCGTCCGAGGTATCGATCCGGAACTGATGGGCTTCTATGTACCAGCGCTGTACCGCCGGCCGCACGCGCGTGAAGACGGCACCGATAGACTGTACGAGCTGAGTCCACACGGGGTTTTGAAGGACCTCGGGCGCTATCGGCTCAAACCATCGCTCCAGGCCACCGTGGAGCGCGTTGTAGGCCGTTGGCTGCCAGTGAGCTCGGTGGGGCGCCAAAGTCAGAACGCCGCCTTCCTGAGTGAAACAGGAGTGACGACGTGACCGATACCGTCCACCGTCGCGTAAGTACTCATCGCGCGGCAGCGCACTCCAGTACTCCTTTAACGCGTCGAGCTGCCTGAGATCAACATGCAGCTCAGAGGTCACCTCGGCAGGAGGCAGGAATGCATATCCGGTTTGCGTCAGGGATTGGACAGCGCTCATAGCCGGCATTTTACCAAGGAACTCCCCGCCCCACGGGGCGTTAAACCGCATACGCCCGCGGGCTGGAGACCAGGTACATGAATCACGTCAAGCAGATACAGGAAATTCGCGATCGCGCCCGCCAGCAGATTACCGATGGCGCCGTGACCCAGGACTACCAGCTGGACCGCAAGCAGGTCATCAGTATTCTCAACGAGGCGCTCGCCACGGAGCTCGTGTGCGTGCTGCGGTACAAGTTCCATTACTTCATGGCTTCGGGCATCCATTCCCAATCCGTGAAGGAAGAGTTCCTCGAGCATGCGAACGAAGAGCAGGAGCATGCCGACCAGCTCGCTGAGCGCATCAAGCAGTTGGGCGGCAAGCCCGAGATGAACCCCGCGATTCTCACGAGCCGCAGCCACAGTGAGTACAAGGAAGGAACTTCCCTGACCGACATGATCAAGGAAGACCTCATCGCGGAGCGCATTGCCATTGAGTCGTACCGCGAGATCATTCAGTTCCTGGGCGACAAGGACACCACGTCCAAGCGTCTCATGGAGCAGATTCTCGCAAAGGAGGAAGAGCACGCGGACGACATGGCCGACCTGCTCTTTGCGGTTCCGCCGGATACCGGCGAGGGTGCGCGCAATCTCTACTCCAAGGACGAAGTGCCCGGGGCCACCACGGCCGGTCAGAAGACCGGCAATGAGAAGCCCGCCCCAGGCACCCGGCCCAGCTGAGTCTATTGGCGCGGCCCTGCCGCGCCAATCAAATCACCGACTTCACAGCCTCGACCACGTGTCCGACGGTGAAGCCGAAATGCTTGAACAGCTCCCCAGCGGGGGCGGACTCGCCGAACGTGGTCATTCCAATGACCTCGCCGGTGCGTCCGACATACTTGCGCCACAGATCGGCGGAGCCCGCTTCAACAGCGACGCTCGGCAGATCGAGTGGCAACACTGAATCGCGATAGGCCTGGGACTGCCGGTCGAAGACCGTCGTCGACGGCATTGACACGACTCGAACCGCCACGCCCGTTTGCGCCAATGTCTTCTGCGCTTCCACGGCCAGCGCAACTTCAGATCCTGTCGCAATGATCACGGCACGGGGAATCGTAGCCGGCTCGACGAGGATATAACCCCCGCGCGCGATGTTGCCGGCAACCTCCGGTGAACGCTTCTGGAATGCGAGATTCTGTCGGCTGAAAATCAGAGACGCGGGTCCATCCCGGCGCTCCAGCGCCGCGGCCCACGCGTGGACGGATTCCTCCGTATCACAGGGACGCCACAGGTCCATGTTGGGTATGAGACGTAGCGAAGCAACATGCTCAACCGCCTGGTGAGTCGGTCCGTCCTCCCCCAGCCCGATCGAATCATGGGTAAACACGAAGATCGAGCGGATCTTCATCAACGCCGCCATGCGCAACGCATTGCGACAGTAGTCAGAGAAGGTCAGGAAGGTGCCCCCGTAGGGGATGAAGCCACCGTGCAACGCGATGCCATTCATGATGGCCGCCATGCCGAACTCGCGCACGCCGTAATGAATGTAATTTCCGCCCGGCTGACCGATCGGCCTCGAACCCGACCACATCGTGAGGTTCGATCCGGCGAGATCGGCCGAGCCGCCCAGCAGCTCCGGCAAGGCAGGGGCCAACGCTTCAATCACTTCCTGCGAAGCCTTGCGGGTGGCAATCGTGGCGGCTTTTTCCCTGACCTTGTCAGTCAGAGCACGCACGTCCTGCGCAAAGTCCGCCGGCAAGTCACCGGCGAGGCGACGCTGTAACTCGCGAGCTTCGTTCGGATACGCCCGCACATACTGGCCGAATACGGTATTCCATTTACTTTCTGCGAGCCCGCCTGCTTCACGTGCATCCCAGGCTTCGTACACGGCAGCCGGTATAACAAACGGCGGATGCGACCAGCCGATATTGGCCCGCGTGGCCGCAACTTCTTTATCGCCCAACGCCGCGCCATGTGAATCGTGGGTGCCGGCCTTGTTGGGCGAACCCTTTCCGATGACTGTCTTGCAGCAAATGATTGAAGGACGGTCGGTGACCGCCTTCGCGGCGACTATGGCGCGATCAATCGCTTCGCTATCGTGGCCATCCACGTTGGGCACCACGTGCCAACCATAGGCCTCGAACCGTCGCGGTGTGTCGTCGGTAAACCAACCTTTGACGTGTCCGTCAATGGATATACCGTTGTCATCATAAAACACGATCAACCGACCCAGACCGAGCGTGCCTGCCAGGGAGCAGGCCTCGTGTGAAATCCCTTCCATCAGGCAGCCATCGCCCACAAACACGTACGTGTGGTGGGAAAATAACTCCAGGCCGCTGCGATTGAATTCCTCAGCCAGGAGCTTCTCGGCAATCGCCATACCGACGGCGTTGGAGATGCCCTGCCCCAGCGGTCCGGTGGTCGTTTCAGCGCCGGGAGTAATTCCGTACTCCGGATGCCCGGGGGTCTTTGAGCCCATTTGCCGGAAGTTCTGCAGCTCTTCGATGGGGAGGTCATAGCCGCTCAGATGCAGCAGTGCATACAACAACATCGAGCCATGACCGTTGGAAACAACGAACCGGTCGCGATCGGCCCACTGGGGATTGGCCGGATTGTGTCGCAGATGTCGCCGCCACAGGACTTCCGCGATCTCCGCCATGCCCATGGGCATCCCGGGGTGACCGGAGTTGGCCTTCTGCACGGCATCCATCGCCAGTGCGCGGATGGCGTTCACTACCTCGTTGTGCCCGGCTTCCCGCGCCTGTGGTTTGATTTCTGCATTCATCAGGTTGCCCCCGTGTTGTATAGCTTCAAATGCGGTTTGTCGGACGTCTGCAGCACACACAGCGCCACGATTTCAATCAGGTCATCGACGCAGCCGTCAGGCTGGACGTCGCCTGGGCCGCCTGCATGGTCTTTTCCGTAGCCGTAGCTCACCGCAATGACAGGCGAGCCCGCGGCGCGCGCGGCCGCAATGTCCATAACCGAGTCACCCACATACAGCATCTCGGCGGGCGCAATGCCCAGTCTCGAGCATGCAGCCTGCAGCAGGTTGGGACTGGGCTTACGGTCTTCGGCGCGATCGGCACAGAGAGTAAAGCTCAGAAACTCACTGAGTCCGGCCTGTTTCAACAGCGGTTCCGCAAATGCGCTGTCTTTGTTGGTAATGCAGCACAGAGCAAGGCCGGCCCCGGACAGCGCTTGCAGTGTCTTTACAGCGCCCGGGTACACCTTGCTGTGCTTGTACAGATTCTGACCATAGACCCGTCGAAACAGAGCAAGCGCCGCAGAGCGTTGGGCCGCGTGTGTCGCCGAGCTGCCGACGCTTTCGTCCAAGGCGCGCCGGACGAGCGTCTCCACTCCGTTCCCGACGAGCGCCCTCACGCGCGATTCCGGGAGCTCCTTCGCGCCCAACATCCCCAACATCAGATTGACCGACGCGGCCAGGTCTCCCATGGTGTCAATCAGCGTGCCGTCGAGGTCGAAGGCAACCGCTCGGATCCGTTCATTGAACCTGGACATGTAGTACTCCTGCGCGGCCCTTCCCCGGTTGGGGATAGCGCCGCGCCTTTAACCAATCGCAGCCGCGTGCAGGGCTGCCAGCCGTTCGATGCTGAGATACTTCGCGCCCAGCCGTTTCTCGTCGGCGGGCGCCAGCGGTTCTGCCGGATCGCCGAGCGATGACAGCAGCAGGTCAGCCGCGGTGAAGTCCTGGGCGTATGTCCACATGCTCGGCGTAGCCACGGTAAAAAGGCCCGCCGCCTTTGCTGAGGCCACGCCAATCGCCGAATCTTCCACGGCAATGGCTCGTGCAGGATCGACACCCAGGGACATCAGAGCGACATTGTATATGTCCGGCGCCGGCTTTTTTCTGGCCACGACGTCGCCGGCCGCAATCGCATCGAACCAGTGGAGAGCCTGATGTCCGAATCCAGCCGTAATCAGCGGCTCGATATTCTCCGCAGAGGTAGTCGTGGCAAGGGCCACCCGAATGCCTGCATCCCGAGCTTCCATCATGAGCCGGCGCACGCCCGCTCTCGGCCTCACGTGGCCGACCTGGATCAATTCCTTGTACAGACGCGTCTTCGCCCGATGAATCTCCGGAATGAGATCATTCAGACAACGCCGCTCCGCCGCGGGTAACTGCAGCCGCTCAATGTAGCTGGCAATCCGTTCCTTTCCTCCGGTCACCTGCAACAGCTCCCCGTACAGCGGGGGCTCCCAGATCCAGTCCAGGCGGCAGGCTCCAAAGGCCAGATTGAATGCCTGACGATGCACCTCCTCGGTGTCGGCGAGAGTCCCGTCGACATCGAAGATCAAGGCCTCACAACTCATCTACGAACAACCTGCGATCCGCGCGCCAGCATCTCCTTCCTGCATTCCATCAACCGCCAGATCATGGGCGTGAAGATCAACTGCAGTGCCAGGTCCATCTTGCCGCCCGGGCATACGATGGTGTTGGCTCGCGACATGAAGGAGTCATGCAACATCGACAGCAGATACGGAAAGTCGATTCCCCGTGGGTTGGAGAAGTGAATGACGAGCATTGACTCATCCGGCGACGGGATGTGACGTGAGATAAAGGGGTTCGAGGTGTCGACTACGGGCACTCGCTGAAAGTTGATGTGCGTGCGCGAGAACTGCGGACAAATGTAGTGCACATAGTCATGCATACGCCGCAGGATCACATCCGTAACCGCCTCGGCGGAATAGCCGCGGGTCGCCTTGTCCCGGTGGAGTTTCTGAATCCACTCCAGATTGACCACCGGGGTCACTCCGATCAACAGATCAACGTGCCTGGCAACGTTGATCTCGTCGGCGACGACCGCGCCATGCAATCCTTCGTAGAACAACAGATCCGTTTCGGCAGGCAGATCTTCCCATTCCGTGAAGGTCCCGGGTTCCTGCTTGTATTTCGCAGCCTCGGGCTCGTCATGCAGATACTTGCGAACCCGACCGTTGCCAGAGCGGCCATAGGAGCTGAACAGCTCCTCGAGCTCGGGGAACAGGTTCGCCTCAGGCCCGAAATGGCTGAAAATGTGATCGCCTCGTTCAATGGCGCTCGCCAGGCGCTGTTTCATCTCAGCGCGATCGTAGCGATGAAAGCTGTCACCTTCGATGAAGCCGGCACGGATATTCTCCCGCCGGAAAATCTGCTCGAAAGTACGCATGACCGACGTCGTACCGGCGCCCGAGGAGCCGGTAACCGCAATAATGGGATGCTTGGCCGACATGTTGTAGTACCTGGGTTGGGCCGGTTGTAGCTGGGTTAGGCAGGTGACTTGAAAAGGCCGCGCGTGCCGAACAGCGGCGCGTCGAATTCAAAGTCGTTGTGATCACGGTGATAACGTTCGATGCGCTCCACCTCGTTGCGGGCACCGAATACAAAGCCGATCCGCTGGTGCGCTGCCTGCGGCTGGACCGCGAGGATCGGCTCGCTGCCGGTACTGGCGCGCCCGCCCGCCTGTTCGATCAGGAAGCCGATCGGATTGGCTTCGTACAGCAGACGCAGGCGGCCGTTCCTGGAGAGGTCCTTGCGGTCACGTGGATACATGAAGACTCCCCCGCGCATGAGGATCCGGTGCGTTTCGGCAACCAGGGAGGCAATCCAGCGCATGTTGAAATCACGCCCGCGCGGGCCTTGCTGCCCCGCCAGGCACTCATTCACATACCGTTTGATCGCCGGCTCCCAATGGCGTGAATTCGACGCATTGATCGCAAACTCGGAGGTGTCCGGCTCAATGGTGATTTCCGGGTGAGTCAGCATGAACTCGCCGATTTCCCGATCGAGCGTGAAACCGTTGACGCCGCGGCCGGTGGTCAGCACCAGCATCGTCGACGGGCCGTAAATGGCGTACCCGGCGCACACCTGTTGCGTGCCCGGCTGCAAAAAATCCTGCTCGGTAGGCTCTGAGATCCCTTCCGGACAACGCAGCACCGAAAAGATGCTGCCTACCGAGACATTGACGTCAATGTTGGAAGAACCATCGAGAGGGTCAAACAGCAACAGGTACTTGCCACGCGGATACTCCGCGGGGATCGTGTATGGATCATCCATCTCCTCGGAGAGCATTCCGCGAAGCTGACCACCCCACTCGTTGGTGCGGACGAAAATATCGTTCGCCAGCACGTCGAGCTTCATCTGCGTCTCACCCTGAACGTTGGTCGTTCCGGCCGTGCCGAGGGCATCCGACAATGCACCCTTGCCGATGACCCGCGCTATGCGCTTGCAGGCGAGACGGACGTCGTTGACCAGGCCGGTGAATCCTCCTGTTGCATGGTTATACCGACGCTGTTCCTCGATCAGGAATCGCGTCAGGGTCTTGGTCGTGAATATCTTTGTGTAGGCCATGGCCGCACTCCCCCCCGTTTCATTGTTTATTGGTTGGCTGGCGATTACCCGGCTGGTCGGTGGCGAACACCCGGCTGGCGCGGATATCCGCCGCTTCAATCGTCATCAGATCCTCCCTGGACAGGAGCTCACCGCGCTTCTCGAACAGGCGGCTGGCCTGACGCAGACGGGCACGGTCCAGGGCATTGCGCACCGAGCGTGCGTTGGCGAAATGCGGTTGTTTTATGCGTCGCTCAATGTACTCCAACAATACTTTGTCGGCTTCCGGACTGAGGCGATACTGCATTTGGCGCAGCATCAACCCCGCGATCTCATGTAACTCCTGCGGTTGGTAGTCCGGGAAATCGATATGATGCGCGACCCGCGAGGACATGCCCGGATTGCTGCGGAAGAATGTGTCCATGCGATCCTTGTAGCCCGCAAAGATCACGACGAGGTCGTCACGTTGGTTTTCCATGACCTGCAGCAGGATCTCAATTGCTTCCTGGCCGTAGTCCCGCTCGTTCTCCGGCCGGTACAGGTAGTACGCCTCGTCAATGAACAGCACACCACCCATGGCGCGCTTCAACACTTCCTTGGTCTTTGGCGCGGTGTGGCCGATGTACTGACCGACGAGATCATCCCGCGTGACTGACACGAGATGACCTTTGCGGACGTACCCGAGGCGATGCAGGATTTCGGCCATCCGCATCGCCACGGTGGTCTTGCCCGTGCCCGGGTTGCCTGTGAAGCTCATATGGAGCGATGGCGCCCCGGCGGACAAGCCGAGCGACGCCCGGAGCTTGTCCACCAGCAGCAGAGCCGCAATGTCGCGAATACGGCTCTTTACGGGCGCGAGCCCGATCAGCTCGCGTTCCAACCCATCCAGGATCTCGCCGATCTGCGCCTCACGGAATGCGGCGTTGAGATCGAACTTCTCCGGTGTCATGACGGTGTCCACAGCGCCGCCCCATCAATACCGTTCGCCTTCGGGCCGATCAACGGCGTAGGACTTCGTGGTGTATTGCACTTTCCGCCCACCCGCCTCGCGGCGCTCCAGTGAGAAGCCGGGCTCCTTGTCCGGACGATTCACAATGAAGGACAACCGCAGCGACTCGCGACCATGCGACGAATCAAACGCGTTGATCTTGATGTAGGTCTGGGGGAATGTTTTGCGGCACGATTGCAGCTCGCCCATGATGCCGGCGGCATCGCGAATGTCGAACATGGGGTTGCCGAACATCTCCCAATAGGTGTTGCGTGGGTGCGGATCGTCGGTGTACTCGATTGAGACGGCCCAGTTGTTCTGCAGGCAGTATTCGATCTGGCTGCTGATCTGCGCATCGGTCAGATCGGGCAGGAAGGAAAAAGCGCCTTGTGTGACTCTCATGTTACTTTGACTCCAGTGATCAGGCAGCCGTCGGGGTGGGCACGAAGTCCAGAGTGTCCGTGCTCGTGTAGTTGAAGGTGATTTCACCCCAGGTATCCAGGGCTGCCTTCAGTGGCTGGCAGTGTTTCGCTGCGTCCGCGAGTATCTGCGGACCTTCATTCCAGATGTCCTTACCTTCATTGCGGGCGAGAACCATTGCCTCGAGGGCAACGCGGTTGGCCTGCGCGCCAGCCTGGATTCCCATGGGGTGACCTATGGTTCCACCGCCAAACTGCAACACAGTGTCTTCACCGAGATAAGTCAGAAGCTGGTGCATCTGGCCGGCGTGAATGCCGCCCGAAGCAACCGGCATGACACCCGGCAGCCCCGCCCAGTCCTGCTCGAAGAAGATTCCCTTCTGCAGGTCGACCGGGTTGTGGCCTTCGCGCAGTACGTTGTAGAAGCCCTGCACTGAAGCAGGATCGCCTTCGAGCTTGCCGACCACGGTACCTGCATGGATGTGATCCACTCCCGCAAGGCGCATCCACTTGCAGATGACGCGAAACGAGATGCCGTGATTCTTCTGCCGCGTGTAGGTTGAATGCCCGGCGCGGTGCAGATGCAGAATCATGTCGTTCTTGCGCGCCCAGTTCGCCATGGATTGGATCGCGGTGTAACCGATGACCAGGTCGATCATGACAATGACCGAGCCCAGCTCCTTCGCAAACTCGGCGCGCTCGTACATATCCTCCATCGTGCCGGCCGTGACGTTGAGATAGTGGCCCTTGATCTCACCCGTCGCGGCTTGCGCGCGATTCACGGCTTCCATGCAATTGAGGAAGCGGTCGCGCCAGTGCATGAACGGCTGCGAGTTGATGTTCTCGTCGTCCTTGGTGAAGTCCAGGCCGCCCTTGAGACCCTCGTACACCACGCGGCCGTAATTCTTACCTGACAGACCCAACTTGGGCTTGATGGTGGCGCCCAGCAGCGGGCGGCCAAACTTGTCGAGGCGCTCGCGCTCGACGACGACGCCGGTGGCCGGACCTTTGAATGTCTTCACGTAGGCGGTGGGAAAGCGCATGTCTTCCAACCGCAGGGCCCGCAGCGGTTTGAAGCCGAACACGTTACCGATGATCGACGCGGTGACATTGGCAATCGAACCGGGCTCGAACAGATTCAGGTCGTAGGCAATGTAGGCAAAGTACTGGTCGGGGGAACCCGGTACCGGCTCGACCTTGTAGGCCTTTGCACGATAGCGGTCACACGCAGTGAGGCGGTCCGTCCACACAACAGTCCACGTTGCCGTGGATGACTCACCGGCAACAGCCGCTGCCGCCTCGATCGGATCAACCCCTTCCTGCGGCGTTATCCGGAACAGCGCGAGGATATCGGTCTCCTTCGGCACATAACCGGAATCCCAATAGCCCATCTGGGCGTACTTCATTACTCCGGCCTTGTAACGGGCGGCGCCGGTTTTGACTTTGACGGCCGCGCCGTTTCCGTTGCTGCCGTTGCCCAGACTGGTCTGCTGCATGTGGGTTCCCCTTGCGAAGTTTGTCGCGGTTCGTGGGGCCACTTTGGCGCTTGCTTTCTATTAGGTCTAGTTAGATATTGTTGTCCAGAGCATAAGCATCTCTTATGAGCGCGAGCCGGACGGAAATGACACCGTGAGACATTTGAATGCGTAACGTGACTTTGCGGCAAATGAAGGTGTTCGTGTCCGTGGCGCGGCATTTGTCATTTACCCGGGCGGCGCAGGAGTTGCACCTGACACAGCCGGCGGTGTCGCAACAGGTCAAATTGCTGGAGGAGGAAGTCGGCCTGCCGCTATTCGAGAAGATCGGGCGCAAGGTGCAGCTCGCCCCCGCGGGCACCGAGCTGTTGCGTTATGCCACTCAGACGATCGAGCTGATGCGCGAGGCCACGGAGGCTCTGGCGGCCATGCGGGGCTTGAAACGCGGCGTTTTGAAGCTGGGAGCCGTCAGCACCGCGAAGTACTTTGCCCCCTCTTTGTTGTCAGCTTTCGCGCCCGCCTACCCTGAAGTTCAGATCAAATTCGATGTCGGCAATCGCGAGGAAATCATCAAACAGATGGCCGCGAATGAGATCGACCTGGTCATCATGGGACGCCCTCCCCGCGAGCTGGAGACAATCGCCGAACCGTTCGCAAAACACCCACTCGTCATCATCGCGGCCCCCGATCATCCCTTCGCAGGGCGCAAGCGGATGCAGCTGAAGCAACTCAGCAATCAGCAGTTTCTGATCCGGGAAGAAGGCTCAGGAACGCGCGCGTCCATGGAACATGTGTTCCGGGAACGACACGTGCCTTTCCGGGTTTCTATGGAGGTGAGCAGCAATGAAACCATCAAGCAGGCGGTCATGGCAGGGATGGGAATCAGTTTCATCTCAGCGCATACGGTCGGGCTCGAGCTCGCGGCGGGCAAGCTCGTCTGCCTCGATATCGTGGGACTGCCAATCGTGCGCGACTGGTATGTGATGCACCTGCGCGATAAGCATCTTTCACCGATCGCCACCGCCTTTCGAACCTTCCTGCTCGAGAAAGGAGGTCAGATCATCCACAAGACCATCGGCGAACCGCCGGGGACACGGAGAGCACAGTGAAGAGTTTGCTGCTGGTTGCCTTGGCCGCGCTGAGCCTGAATGGAGTCAACGTGCAGGTTGACTTCCGGGACACCCGATTCAGCGGCGGCACCCAGCCCCTGCTGCAGTGGATCGAGCGCTCCGAGGGGATCGTGGCCGCCTACTATGGTCGATTTCCCACTTCCTCGTTGCGGGTTCAGATTGTCCCGCAGGAGGGCGCCGGCGTGCGCAGCGGCAAGACCTGGGCCGGGTTCATCCGTATGCAGGTTGGTCGCGAGGTCACGACGGCCCAACTCATGGATGACTGGGTATTGGTGCACGAGATGAGCCATCTTGCCCTGCCGGATGTCGGCGACAATCAGACCTGGCTTTCGGAAGGGTTAGCGGTGTACGTGGAGGGAGTCGCCCGCGTTCAGGCTGGTAACCGGTCGCAACAGGATGTGTTTGCCGAACAGATGCGCCAGATGCCCAAGGGGTTACCCCGGGCGGGCGAGCAGGGACTGGATAACACGCATACCTGGGCGCGCACCTACTGGGGCGGCGCCATGTTCTGTTTCCTCGCCGATGTTGAAATCCATCGGCGCACTGGCAATCGCCTGGGATTGCAGGATGCCATGCGGGCTGTTGCCCGGGAGAGTGGCGGCCTGTCGGCGGATTGGCCCATCACCCGGGTGTTCGCCGCCGCTGACGCGGCTACCGGCACGAAGGTACTGGAGGAAATGTATGCCCAGATGAAGGACAAACCTGTTGCCCCCGATTTAAACGGACTGTGGGCGAAACTGGGGGTTGTGTCGGAAGGCGGTTCCGTAACCCTGCACGACGATGCACCGCTCGCGGACATTCGTCGAGCAATCATGCGGCCCCGGGACCTGCGTCCGGCGAATAAAACATAGTCATTATCGCCGTTGCCGTCAGAACGACACTGATCAGGATGAATTCGACTATCAACGTCCTCTCGAACGCCGCGGTATTGCCTGCGGCGCAGGCCGGCCCAAAGCTCCATTTGTTGAGTGAGGCCATGGCCATCAGCACGGCAAATCCCGCTAACTTGACCAGAAGCAGCTGTCCGTACGCTTGCCGGAATGTGTCCAGGCTCGGCAGCAGGATCGCTGCCAGTCCGATGCCGGCCAACAGGATCAGCGGCACCAGCCAGGTGGCCGTCGACGAGAACCGGTCAATTACTCGCGCGGCGACGGCCGGCGGCTCTTTTTTGGCGGCCATGTACAGGGGCCAGAGGGCGCCCAGCCAGAAGGCGACTACCAACAGGTGTAGGAGTACCAACGCCGCAGCTGCCGCGCGATGGAGTGTTGTGGTTGTGTGGCCTTGGAGGGTGAAGGAGATGATTGTCAGCAATGTGCCAAGCAGTGCAGCCATGGTTGAACGTGACACATTGGCCGGCCTTGCCGCGTTGGCCGACCCTGCCACGTTGGCCGACCCTGCCGCGTAGCGTCGCAGGCCGATTGCCACCAACGCCAGTCCCAGCATGCGTGCCGAAAACGCGGCGCCGGCCCGCGATTCCAGCGCCATCTTCTGCATCGCGGGATCGAGAACACCGTTCATCTCCCCTGCCATCCGTGCTGCCTCGAGGGCCTGATGTGCTGCTACAAACACCATTGCACTGACGGCCAACACCCAACCGAGCTTTCTAACATCCGGTAGGCTGCGGGGCATTAGACGCCCAAAGGCGGCCAAGAAAATGGGTATTCCCGCCGCGTTGAGAAGCAGCGTGAAGCTGACAGCCCGGAGCGCGGCGGATAACGCATCCGGGCCATCCATCATCATGGACTGGTCGAGCCGGGCGCGGAGGTCGTTGCCGGCGTGGCACCCACGGTAAAGGTCACCTTTCCAGGCATCAGGTGACCGTCACCGCCGACCGCTCGCCAGG
>Ga0268264_10000775_pt1 | contig 35258 bp, 33 predicted proteins | sample KBSSwiS32_FD_190357 | JGI IMG/M metagenome (GOLD analysis project Ga0268264, IMG submission 190357) | Switchgrass rhizosphere microbial communities from Kellogg Biological Station, Michigan, USA - KBS Switchgrass S3-2 (SPAdes) (version 2) | ecosystem: Host-associated > Plants > Roots >...
CGAGGTGTACTGCTTGAAGATGTCGTAGCGGCCGGTCCGGGTGGAGTGCTGGAGCCGGAAGACGGTCTCGGGGTCGAACAGGTGCGGCTCGCCCTCGCGGCGCCACTGGTACTCCCCGCCGATGGCGAGCTCGCGGTGGGACGGTGCGATGCCGCCGCGTGGGTACGCCGTGTCGTGGCGTCGGGCGACCTCCTCGGCGATCACGTCGAGGTCGACGCCGCCCAGCTTGGAGGTGGTGCCGGTGAAGTACTTGTCCACGACGGCCTGCGACAGGCCAACGGCCTCGAAGATCTGGGCGCCGGTGTAGGACGCCACCGTCGAGACGCCCATCTTGGACATCACCTTGAGCACGCCCTTGCCGAGCGCCTTGATGAGGTTCTTGACCGCGACCTCGGGCTCGACCTTGACGTAGTAGCCCTCGCGGGCGAGGTCCTCGACCGACTCCATGGCGAGGTAGGGGTTCACCGCGGCCGCGCCGTAGCCGATGAGCAGCGCGACGTGGTGCACCTCGCGGACGTCGCCGGCCTCCACCAGCAGCCCGACCTGGGTGCGGGTCTTCTCGCGGACCAGGTGGTGGTGGATCGCGCCGGTGAGCAGCAGCGACGGGATGGGCGCGAGCTCCTGGGTGGCGTGCCGGTCGGAGAGCACGATGATCCGGGCGCCCTCGGCGATGGCTTGGCTGACCTCCGCACAGATCTCGTCGATCCGCGCGGCCATCGCGGTGCCGCCGCCCTCGACGTCGTAGAGGCCCCGGGCGATGTGGGTCTGGAAGCCCGGCAGGTCGCCGTCGCGGTTGATGTGTCTGATCTTGGCCAGGTCGTCGTTGGAGAAGACCGGGAAGGGCAGCACGAGCTGACGGCACGAGGCCGGGTTGGGCTCCAGCAGGTTTGCCTCGGGGCCGATCGCGCCCTGCAGCGAGGTCACCAGCTCCTCGCGGATCGCGTCGAGCGGCGGGTTGGTCACCTGCGCGAACAGCTGCGCGAAGTAGTCGAAGAGCATCCGCGGCTTGTCGCTGAGCGCCGCGATCGGCGTGTCGGTGCCCATCGAGCCGAGCGCCTCGGCGCCGGTGTTGGCCATGGGCGTGAGCAGGATCCGGAGCTCCTCCTCGGTGTAGCCGAAGATCTGCTGGCGCCGGGTGACCGAGGCGTGGGTGTGCACGATGTGCTCGCGCTCGGGGACGTCGTCGAGGTGGATCAGCCCGGCGTGCAACCACTCCTCGTAGGGGTGCTCGGCGGCGAGGGCGGCCTTGATCTCGTCGTCCTCGATGATCCGGTGCTCCTCGGTGTCGACCAGGAACATCTTGCCCGGCTGCAGCCGGCCCTTGCGCACGATGGTGGCGGGGTCGAGGTCCAGCACGCCGACCTCGGAGGCCAGCACGACCAGCCCGTCGTCGGTCACCCAGTAGCGCGAGGGGCGCAGCCCGTTGCGGTCGAGCACCGCGCCGATCTGGTCGCCGTCAGTGAAGACCACGCAGGCCGGACCGTCCCACGGCTCCATCAGCGAGGAGTGGAACCGATAGAACGAGCGCCGGGCGTCGTCCATCTCGGTGTGGTTCTCCCACGCCTCCGGGATCATCATCAGCACCGCGTGCGGGAGCGACCGGCCGCCCATGTGCAGCAGCTCGAGGACCTCGTCGAACGACGCGGAGTCGGAGGCGCCCGGCGTACAGATCGGGTAGAGCCGCTCGAGGTCGCCCGGGATCAGGTCGGAGGCGAGCAGCGCCTCGCGGGCCCGCATCCAGTTGCGGTTGCCCATGACGGTGTTGATCTCGCCGTTGTGGGCTATGAACCGGAACGGGTGCGAGAGCGGCCAGCTCGGGAAGGTGTTGGTCGAGAACCGGGAGTGCACCACGCACAGCGCGGAGGCGATCCGCTCGTCGCGGAGGTCGGGGAAGAACTCGTCGAGCTGCTCGGTGGTGAGCATCCCCTTGTAGGCGAGGGTGCGCGAGGACAGCGACGGGAAGTAGACGTCGGTCTCCTTCTCGGCGCGTCGGCGCAGGCAGTAGGCCATCCGCTCCAGTGCCATGCCGGTCAGCCGGCGGCCGGAGGCGGTCACGAACAGCTGCGCGAACTGCGGCATCACGCCCAGCGCGGTCGCGCCGAGGCACTCGGGCGAGGTCGGCACCTCGCGCCAGCCGAGGACGGTCAGCCCCTCCTCGGCGGCGATCTCCTCGATCTGGGTGCGGGTCTTGGCCACGGCCTCGTCGTCGCCGGGCAGGAACGCCGTGCCGGCGGCGTACGAGTGCGGCGACGGCAGCTCGAAGCCCGCCTCGGCCGCGACCGCCCGCAGGAACGCGTCGGGGATCTGCATCAGGATGCCCGCACCGTCGCCCGAGTTGGGCTCGGCGCCGGCGGCACCGCGGTGCTCGAGGTTGCGCAGGGCCGTCAGGGACTTGACCACGATGTCGTGGCTGGCCTCACCGGTCAGGGTCGCGACGAAGGCCACGCCACAGGCGTCGTGCTCGTGGCGCGGGTCGTAGAGCCCCTGGGGCGGCGGGAAGGCGTGCTGGTAAGCCATCCTTCGTCTCCCGTCGTCGTGCATCCCGAGATGCGTGTGGTGCAGCGCTTGTGCGGGGACGGCATTGGCCCTGAGCTACGTCGCGCAGCCTATCAAGCCTCGGGCGGCGTGCCGGACCTTGTTTCCGGCTCGTGAACACCCAGGTCGAGGTCGACCGGCTCCTGGTCGGGCGCGCCGGACGTCGAACCCTCGCCGGCGGGGGTGAGCGCAGGCTGGGGCCCCCGCCCCTCGACGTAGACCGAGTCCTCCTTGCCGGGGCGCAGCCGCAGGCTGACCAGGAAGTACGCCGCGGCGAGGACGAACAGCACGATCGAGGTCCACACGTTGAACCGCAGGCCGTGCACGTCGCTCAGCTCGACGCTGTCGATGCGGAGCGTCTCGATGTAGCCGCGACCCAGCGTGTAGCCCATGACGTAGAGGGCGAGCATCCGGCCGTGACCGATCTTGAACCGGCGGTCCAGCGCGATCAGGACACCGAAGACGCCGAGGTCCCATAGGCACTCGTAGAGGAACGTCGGGTGGAACGTGGACTCGTCGAGGTAGCCCGATGGCCGGTGCGCCGGGTCGATCTTCAGCGCCCACGGCAGATCGGTGGGCTTGCCGAACAGCTCCTGGTTGAACCAGTTGCCCCAGCGGCCGACGCCCTGGGCCACCAGCAGCCCGGGGGCGAGCGCGTCGAGCATCGGCGCGATCCGCATCCCGCGTCGCTTGGCGGCGATGATGGCGCCGACCGCGCCGAGGAAGATGGAGCCCCAGACCCCCAGTCCGCCGCGCCACACGTAGAGGATCTGCCACGGGTCGCCGGCCGCACCGAAGTAGCGGTCGTGGTCGGTGGCCACGTGGTAGAGCCGGCCACCGACCAGCCCGAACGGCACCGCCCAGACCGCGAGGTCCTGCACCTCGCCGGGCCGGCCTCCCCGGGCGGCCCAGCGACGCTCGCCGATCCAGATCGCCAGGACGATGCCGAGGATGATCGCCAGCGCGTAGCCGCGGACCGGGACCGGTCCGAGGTGCCAGACCCCGTTGGCCGGGCTCGGGATGGACAGCGCGATCATGACGAGGCTCCCAGCAGGGTGTGGATGTCGGCCGCGAACTGGGCTGACGAGGTGCTCTGGCTCCAGTAGATCGGTGCCTGGTCGTCGCTGTCGATCCCGGTCACCTGGGTGGTGTGCGCGTTGACGTCGTAGCCGCCGGTCGGCAGCTTGTCGCCCATGCCGACAGCGACGGACTTGGCGACGGCCGCGATGACGTCGATCTTCGACGGGTCGTCGGTCAGGCCGATGAAGCTCTTGTCGTAGTGGTCCAGGTAGCCCCGCAGCACCCCCGGGGTGTCCCGCTCGGGGTCGGTGGTCACGAAGACGACGTCGACCTGGTCGCGGTCCTTGCTGTCCAGCCGGGTCATCGCGGAGGCGAGGTTGCCCATCACCGTGCCGCAGATGTCGGGGCAGTTGGTGTAGCCGAAGAAGACCAGGGTGAGCCGCTTGTCGGTGTTGGTGGCCAGCGAGTAGGGGTTGCCGTCGGTGTCCTCGAGCGCCTCCTTGGACACCGTGAAGGGCGGGTCGAGCACCTTGCCGTGCAGCTCGCCCGGCTTGACGTCGTCGCCGCCGCAGCCGGCCAGCCCGAGCATCAGAGCGACCGTGGCGAGCGCGACGGCCGCCCTACGCACGGCGTACGCCCGCGGCGAGGTCCTCGGTGAGCGCGGTCAACGTGCGGAGACCGGCCGCCCGGTCATCGGGGTGGTCGAGCAACGCCCGGACGAACGCCGAGCCCACGATCACCCCGTCGGCGTACGCCGCCACCTCGGCGGCCTGGTCGCCGTTGCTGACGCCGAGGCCGACTCCGACCGGGAGCTCGAGGCCGGCCGCGGAGATGGCCGCCTTGGTGCGCCCGACGAGCGGGCCGGCCAGCTCGCTGGTGGTCGCCCGGGCACCGGTGACGCCCATGACGGCGGTGGCGTAGACGAAGCCGCGGCAGGCAGCCACGGTCATCGCGATGCGTGCGTCCGTCGAGGAGGGCGCGACCAGGTAGACCTTGTCGAGACCGTAGGCGTCGGCCGCGGCCGGCCAGTGCGGGTCCGCGTCGGGGGTCAGGTCCGGCGTGATCAGCCCCGCTCCCCCGGCCGCGGCGAGGTCGCGGGCGAACCGGTCGACCCCGTAGCGCTCGATGGGGTTCCAGTAGGTCATCACAACGGTCGGGACACCGGTGGCGGCGACCACCTCGACGGTGCGCAGCACGTCGGTGGTGCGCACGCCGCGGTCGAGCGCCTGCTGGGCGGCGGCCTGGATCGTGGGACCGTCCATCACGGGATCGCTGTAGGGCAGCCCTATCTCGATCACGTCACAGCCGGCCTCGACCATCGCGAGGATCGCGTCGATCCCGCCCTGGACGTCGGGGAACCCGGCCGGCAGGTAGCCGACCAGCGCGGCGCGGCCGTCCGCGCGGGCCTTCTCGAAGGCAGACGTGACCGTCATGCGTTCTCGGCGGCCTTGCCGAGCCCGAACCACTCGCGGGCGGTCTCCATGTCCTTGTCGCCGCGACCCGACAGGTTGACCAGCACCAGTCCCTCCGGTCCGAGCTCGCGGGCGACGTCGAAGGCGCCGGACAGCGCGTGCGCGGACTCGATGGCGCAGATGATCCCCTCGGTGCGGGCCAGCAGCGCCAGGGCGTCCATGGCCTGTTTGTCGGTCACGGGCAGGTAGTCGGCCCGGCCGCTCTTGGCCAGGTGCGCGTGCTGGGGGCCGACACCCGGGTAGTCGAGGCCGGCCGAGATCGAGTGCGACTCGATGGTCTGGCCGTCCTCGTCCTGGAGCACGAAGGTGCGCGCGCCGTGCAGGACGCCGCTGTCGCCCGCGGTGATCGTCGCGGCGTGCCGGCCGGTGTCGATGCCGTCACCGCCGGGCTCGAAGCCGTAGATGCGGACGTCGGGGTCGCCCAGGAACGCCGTGAACAGCCCGATGGCGTTGGAGCCGCCGCCGACGCAGGCGGCGATCGCGTCGGGGAGCCGGCCCGTCAGCTCCAGGCACTGGGCCCGGGCCTCGTCTCCGATCCCCCGGGTGAAGTCACGGACCATGCTTGGGAACGGGTGGGGTCCGGCCGCGGTCCCGAACAGGTAGGCGGTGTGGTCGACGGTGCTGACCCAGTCGCGCAGCGCCTCGTTGATGGCGTCCTTGAGCGTCGCGCTGCCGGCGTCGACGGGCACCACCGTGGCGCCCAACAGCTCCATCCGGGCCACGTTGAGCGCTTGCCGCCTGGTGTCGACCGAGCCCATGTAGACGGTGCAGTCGAGCCCGAAATACGCTGCGGCGGTGGCGCTCGCGACGCCGTGCTGGCCGGCGCCGGTCTCGGCGATGACCCGCTGCTTGCCCATGCGCTTGGTGAGCAGCGCCTGGCCGAGCACGTTTCGGATCTTGTGGGCGCCGGTGTGGTTGAGGTCCTCCCGCTTGAGCAGGATCCTGGCGCCGCCGACCTTCTCCGAGAGCCGGGTGGCGTCGTAGAGCAGGCTCGGCACGCCGGCGTAGTCGCGCAGGATCGCGTCGAAGTCGGCGAGGAACGCCGGGTCGGCCATGGCCTCCTGCCAGGCGACGGTCAGCTCGTCGAGCGCCGCGACCAGTGCCTCGGGCATGAACCGGCCACCGAAGTCACCGAACCAGCCCCGGTCGTCGGCCTCGAACGCGGTCGTGGTCATGCGGTGATCCCGGTCATCGCACGGACCGCGCCCTCGGGGTCGCCGTCCTTCACCAGCGCTTCGCCGACAAGCACGGCGTTGGCGCCCTCGGCGACGTAGCGCTTGACGTCGACCGGGCCGAAGATGCCGGACTCGGCGACCTTGACCCGGTCGTCGGGCACCAGCGGGGCCAGTCGGCCGAAGACGTCCTGGTCGATCTCGAGGGTCTTGAGGTTGCGGGCGTTGACACCGACCAGCTCGGCGCCGAGCTCGACCGCGCGCATCGTCTCGGTCTCGTCGTGGACCTCGACCAGCACCGCCATCTCGAGCTCCCGAGCCTGGTCGTGCAACCGGCGCAGCGTGTCGTCGTCGAGCGCGGCGACGATGAGCAGGACCAGGTCGGCGCCCGCGACGCGGGCCTCGAGCACCTGGTAGGGCTCGACGATGAAGTCCTTGCGCAGCAGCGGCACGTCGACCGCGGCCCGGACGGCACGGAGGTCGTCGAGGCTGCCACCGAAGCGGCGCTCCTCGGTCAGCACGCTGATCGCCGCGGCGCCGCCGGCGGCGTAGCGGCCGGCCAGCTCTGCCGGGTCGGGGATGGCGGCGAGGTCGCCCTTGCTGGGGCTGCGTCGCTTGACCTCGGCGATCACGCTCGAGCCGGGCGCGCGCAGCCGCGGCATCGGGTCGCGCGGCGGGTCGACGTCCGCCAGCGCGCTGCGCAGCTCGGCGGCGCTGGTCTGCGACTCGCGGCGGGCGAGGTCGTCGCGCACGCCGGCGACGATGTCGCCGAGCACACCGCTGGGCACGGACATGCGGACTCCCTTCACGGTTGGCTGGCCTGAGCCGGTTTCCAGGATGAAGTCTGTCATTGGTGTTTGAGCCGATCCCGCGGCGGTAGGGTCCCCGAGACAACCCGGACCACACACAGGGAGCCACGCCGATGAGCTATGACACCCCGCCGCCGCCTCCGCCGCCCCAGTACGGCGCGCCGATGCCTGGGGTGCCTGCGAACCACCCGCGGGCGACCTTGATCCTGGTCCTCGGCATCCTCAGCATCCCGTGCTGTGGCCTGTTCACCGGCATCCCGGCGATCATCCTCGGCGCCACTGCGAAGAAGGAGATCGCCGCCTCCGGCGGGACCATCGGTGGCTCGGGATCGGTCAACGCGGGCTACATCTGCGGGATCGTCGGCACCGTGCTGTCGGTGATCGGCATCATCCTCAACGTCGCGATCCGGATGAGCTGAGCGAGGCACCTGGCGGGGCTTGGCTCGCTCACGGAGCCAGCCAGGCTCCAGCACCTGTGTTGCGGGCCACGGCGAAGACCAGCATCACCGTCACGAGCGACACCACGAACGGCCTGAGCCGGCTCCATGGCACCACCCGCGTGCGGCCCTGCCATCGGTCGACGGCCCACACGAGCAAGCCGATCGAGACCACGGGGATCAGCAGCGTCACGAGGATGTTGCTCGACAGTGCTGCACCGACGTGCCCGTAGGTCAGGTCGTTGACCGCGCGCAGACCCCCGCAGCCGGGGCAGTAGATCCCCGTGGTGGCGTAGAGCGGGCAGAGCCCCCAGGTGCCGTGCTGGTGCGGATCGCGAACGTGCAGGGCCAGCGTGGTCAGCGACAGCGCGGCGATCGTGCCCAGCGGTCCGACCAACCGGCGCGCGCGCGTCGACGGCGGGGCCGGATGTGCGTGGACCGCGGTCATGGGCGCATCGAGGTCAGTGGTCGCCGAGGCCGAGCCGGTCCATGACCACGAAGACCACGGCCGCCGCGAGGGTGATGGCGACGCCGACCCAGAAGACGGTGTAGCTGACCGGGTCGAACATGAGCCCGACACCGCCGACGGTGAAGCCCAGGAGTCCCACGACGACGGCGGTCCAGGCGGCCGGGGTGTTCCCGTGGTGCGCTGACATGTGCCGAAGTCTAGAGCGCAGCCCCCGGCCGGCTCAGGCGGTGGGGTCCCGACCCTCGTCGAGCGCCTTCCACAGGTCGAGGTTCTCCTGCTCCTCGACCGCCGGGACGGGCTGCTCCGACCCGGGTGCGGGGGGCGGCGCCGCCGGCGCGTCGTAGCGGCGGCCCATCTCGGGCCAGCCCGGGACCAGGCGGACGGCGGCGATCGTGGTCACGAGGGTCAGCACCGTCGCCACGACGGCGACCCAGTACCAGCCGCCGAGCCCGACGTCGGGCTTCGCCACGCCCAGGTCGCGGTAGGCGGCCCGGACGTTGTCGGGAGCGGTCGAGAAGCCGACGACCACGGCGGCCGCGAGCCCGAGGGCGGCGAGCACGGCAAGGACCGAGACCACTCGGCGTACTGGCCCCCGGGTCACCAGGAGCACCCCCCAGCAGGCAAGCACGACCAGCGACAGCGCCCCCGCGATCGGCACCCTGCCCGCCTCGACGGTCGCGGACAGCTCGCCGAACCCCCCGGGGGCGCTGCCATGAGCCCACGGCTGGCGCCCGGCGACCGCGGCGAGCACCGCGGCCGCGAGCCCCGAAGCCACGACCGGACCGAAGGTACGGCGCGGCTCAGCCATCGCCGAGCGCGCCGTCGGCTGCCGGCGGCGCGGCCAGCAGCACGTCGGCGTCGAAGCAGGTGCGGTCGCCGGTGTGGCAGGCGGCGCCCTCCTGGTCGACCACGACGAGGAGGGTGTCGCCGTCGCAGTCCAGCCGGACCTCGCGGACCCACTGCCGGTTGCCGGAGGTCTCGCCCTTGACCCAGTACTCCTGCCGTGAGCGGCTCCAGTACGTCGCGCGGCCGGAGGTGAGGGTGCGCGAGAGGGCCTCGTCGTCCATCCAGCCGAGCATCAGCACCTCCCCGGTGCCGCGCTGCTGGACGATCGCCGGCACCAGCCCGTCGGCCGTGCGCTTCAGGCGCGCGGCGACGGCGGGGTCGAGGGTGGACTGCTCGGTCACCGCACCATTGTCCCCGGTGCCGGTCGGCGGGGTCGCGGCGCCTCGGAGCGCAGCCCTGCCGGCGTTGCGGCAGCCGATGCCGTCAGCCGATCGCGTCCTTGAGGTAGGCGGTGATCTCGGTGAGCGGCGTGCCCTTGAGCAGGTAGCCGTCGGCACCCCACTCCAGCACCTGCTCGCTCACCGCCCCGGCGAAGGCGGAGAGCACGATGATGCGCGCGTCCGGAACCAGCTCGCGGATGATCGGCAGCGCCTCGACGCCGTCCATCACGGGCATCGCCAGGTCGAGCAGGACCACGTCGGGCCGCTCGGCGCGGACGACCTCGATCCCGGTCTTGCCGTCGCCGGCCTGCCCGACGACCTGCATCCCGCTGCGGGTCAGCACGATGACCAGCAGCTCGCGGATGTCGGTGCTGTCGTCGATGACGACGGCCCGCACAGGCGGATCGCGCATGACCACGACGATGTCACCTCCCCGTCCTCCCGACCTGGACGGTCAACGTGGCCACGATAACCGTGGTGGTCGCGGTCCGGGTCGAAAGAGGCATCCGGGTCCCGGGCCGATGCCTCGGCCGTCGCCCGGCCGCCGAACCGGTCTAGCGCACCCCTTGCTGGGCGACCCAGGACGCGTGCAGACCGGCGTAGACGCTGCCGGTCTCGGCGACCAGCTCCCGGTGCGGCCCGCGCTGGACGACTCGACCGCGGTCGACGACGACCACCTCGTCGGCCGACTCGGCGGTCGAGAGCCGGTGGGCGATCGTCACCGACGTACGGCCGCTCATCAGCCGCTCGAGGGCGCGGCCGATGCGCATCTCGAGCTGGGGGTCGACGGCGCTGGTCGCCTCGTCGAGCACGAGCAGGTCGGGGTCGGCGAGGTGTGCCCGGAGCAGAGCGACCAGCTGGCGCTCCCCGGCGGACAGGGACTCGCCGCGCTGGCCGACCTTGGTCTCCAGGCCCGCCGGCAGCGTGGCCAGCCAGTCGCTCAGCCCCAGCTCGGCGGCGCTGGCGTGGATCTCGTCGGCGGTCGCGTCGAGCCTGCCGTAGCGCACGTTGGCCGCGATGGTGTCGTCGAAGAGGAAGCCCTCCTGCGGGACCAGCACCACGCTGCGGCGCAGTGAGGCCTGGGCGATGCGGCGTACGTCGACCCCGTCGAGCAGCACCGCCCCCTCCACGGGATCCATCAGCCTGGTGAGCAGCTTGGCGATCGTGGACTTCCCGGACCCGGTCTCGCCGACGACCGCGACGCGGCGCCCGGCCTCGATGGTCAGGTCGATGTCGGTGAGCACCCGCGGCCCGCCGGGATAGCTGAACGACACGTGGTCGAAGCGGACGTCGATGGGGCCGCGCGGCAGCACCTGTCCGTCGGGGCCGGGGTCGACGAGGTCGGCCGGCGTCTCGAGGATGCCGATCACCCGGCGCCAGCCCGCGATGGCGTTCTGGGCGTCGGTGAGGATCTGGGTGCCCATCTGCACCGGTCCGACGAACAGGGTGACCAGGAACGCGAACGCCAGGACCGTCCCCGCGGTCAGGTCGCCGGCGAACCCGAGCCAGATGCCGAAGATGATCACCCCGGCGTTGGCGAGGCCGGCCGAGATGCCGCCCAGTGAGAACGACACGACGGTGAAGCGCTGCGCGGTCGTGGAGGCGGCCTTGAAGTGGTCGATCGCGTCGTCGATCCGGGCCTGGGTGCGGTCCTCCACGGCGTAGGACCGGACGACGGCGGCGCCGACGACCGGCTCGGAGATCGCGGCCAGCATCGCGCCCATCTGGCGGCGGACCACGCCGTAGGCCGCCGAGAGCTTGCGCTGGAAGTAGCGCAGCGAGAGGAAGAGCGGCGCGAACGCGACCCAGACCACGATCGCCAGCTGCCAGCTGTAGACGACCATGACGACCGTCGCGATCAGCACCTGGCCGGCGCTGATGATGAAGAACAGCCCGCCGAAGACCAGGAACTGGCTCACCTGGTCGACGTCGCTGGTCACCCTGGAGACCAGCGCACCGCGCCGCTCGGTGTTCTGGGTGAGCAGCGGGAGGTCGTGGACATGGCGGAACGCCTTGATCCGGAGCGTGGCCAGGCCGCGTTCGGACGTCGTGAACAGCCGGCTGGTCATCAGGTAGGACGCCCAGCTGGTCAGCCCGATCGCGGCCGCGGCGACCAGCCCCATGACCACCGTGAACGACACGTCGGGGCCGCCCTTGCCGTTGATCCCGTGGTCGAGCGTCTGCTGGACGACGATCGGGACGATCACCTGGCCGAGCGAGGCGACCACCGCCAGCGCCAGGGTGCCGCGGATGCCCTCGGTGAGCTCGGGGCTGACCGCGATGCCGCGGCGGATGGTGTCGAGCGCGGCGATGTCCTCGCCGGAGTCCATGACCGTGCCGGGGTCGGCGAGGGTCGTCATCGGGAGCCCTCGATCATTTCCTGGCCCGCGAGCTCGTCGAGCTCGATGGGATCGCATTCGGGGTGCTCGAAGTGCTCGTAGGCGTTGACCAGCCGGGCGTACGACGAGGAGCGGGCCAGCAGCTCGGCATGCGTCCCCCGGTCGACGATCCGGCCGTCCTGGAGATGCACGACCTGGTCGGCCAGCGCGATGGTCGCCTTCCGGTAGGCCACCACGACCAGCGTCGCGTCGGCGTCGTGGCCGCGCAGCGCGGCCAGGATGCGGGCCTCGACCTCGGGATCGACGGCCGAGGTGGCGTCGTCGAGGACCAGCAGCCGCGGGCGGCGTACGAGCGCCCGGGCCAGCGAGATCCGCTGCCGCTGGCCGCCGGACAGCGACGTCCCGCGCTCCCCCAGCTTGGTGTCGAGACCCTTCGGCAGCGCGGCGACGAAGCCGTCGGCCTGAGCCGCGCGCAGGGCCGCCCACACGTCCACGTCGCTGACCTCGGCGCCCAGCGTGACGTTGCCGCGCACGTCGTCGTCGAAGAGGAAGGCGGTCTGCGGCACCAGGGCCTCGATGCTGGCCAGCTGGCCGCGGTCGAGGTCGCGCAGGTCGACCCCGTCGACCAGGATCCGGCCGCGGTCGGGGTCGACGAGCCGCGCCAGCAGCGCGGTGAGGGTGCTCTTGCCCGACGCCGTCGCCCCGACGACGGCGACCGTGCGCCCCGGCTCGACGGTGAAGTCGACGACGTCGAGCAGCCGCTGACCCTCGACGTAGGAGTAGCCGAGGTGCTCGACGACGAGCCGGACCCCGCGCGGCCCGCGCGGCGCCGGCGTCGGGCCGTAGGGGATCTCGCCGGTCGCCTCGACGACCCGGCTGACCCGGCGGAACCCGACGACGCTGCGCGGGAACTCCCCGAGCAGCCAGCCGATCGAGCGGATCGGGAAGGAGACGATGGTCAGCAGGTAGGCGACCGTGACCACGTCGCCGGCGACGGTGGCCCCGCTCAGCACCCGGCTGACGCCGACCGCGAGCACGATCAGGACTCCGAGGTTGGGCAGCGCGGCCAGGGTCGGGTCGAACGCCGCCCGGATCCGGCCGGCCCGGATGTTGACGTCACGCAGCTCGCGGGCCTTGGCCGCGAACCGGTCGGTCTCCTCGCCCTCGCGGCCGAGGGTCTTGACCACCATCGCGCCGTCGAACGACTCGTGGGCGATCTCGCTGACCTCGGCGCGCAGCTCCTGGGCGCGGGTCATCAGCGGCGACGCGAACCGCTGGTAGGCCAGGTTGGCGGCGATGACCGCCGGGAAGACCAGCAGCCCGACCACCGCGAGCACCAGGTCGGCCACGAACATCTGGACGACGGCGATCACCATCATCGCGACGGTGCCGACCGCCATCGGCAGCGGCGCGATCGGCCCCCAGGCCGCCTCCACGTCGGAGTTGGCGTTGGAGAGGAGCTCGCCTGTGGGGTGGCGCTGGTGCCACGCCATGGGCAGCGAGAGGTACTGGCGGGTCACGGCTCGGCGGCTGTGCGCCTGCATGCGGTACTGCATGACGCCCGCACCGAGGCGCCGGGCCACGATGCCGACCGCGCGGAGCAGCGCGACGCCGAGGAAGAGCGCGAGCACCGCGACCAGGACGCCGCCGCCGATGTGGCCGTGCTTGAAGGCTGGCAGCACGGCGTGGTCGGTCGACCAGCCGAGCACCCAGGCGTCGGCGACGGTGAGCGCCCCGAAGAGCAGGCTGCCGATCGTCGAGAGGGCGAAGACCCACGGCTCGCGCTTGATGGCGACCCAGATGACCCGGAATCCCTCGCGGGTGGTCGCAGCCCGGTTGGTCGTGCTCGACTCGCTCACCGGACCACTCTCTCCTCGACCACTTGTGCTGCGCTCGGGCAACCGAGCGGCCCCCGCAGGCTATTCCCGACCACCGACGAGGCACGAACTCATTGGTCGCTACCGTCTGCTCCGTGACTCTTCCCTTGGTCCGCCGCGAGCGGCACGCGCTCTGCGACACCGCCCTCGCACTCGGTCCCGACGCCCCCACGCTGTGCGGCGGCTGGAGCGCCCGCGACCTGGTCGCCCACCTGCTGGTCCGCGAGAACTCGATGATCTCGGCAGCCGGCATCACCGTGCCGGCCCTGGCCGGGCTCACCGAGCGGGCGATGGCGAAGGCTGCGCGGGCGCCGTTCCCCGAGATGGTCCAGAAGCTCTACGACCCCGGTCTCACCCCGTTCCGGCTGCCCGGAGTCGAGCGGCTCACCAATACCCTGGAGTACCTCGTCCACCACGAGGACCTGCGCCGGGCCCAGCCCGGCTGGCAGCCGCGCGACCTGCCGATCGCCGACGAGGACGAGCTCTGGAAGCTGCTGCGCGGCTCGGCGAAGCTGGCGACCCGCAAGGTCGACGCCGGGATCGTCGTACGCCGGGCGGACCGTCCCGGCACCGAGGCCACGATCCGCAGGGGAGCTGATCCGGTGGTGATCACCGGCAAACCCTCGGAGCTGGTGCTGTTCTTCTTCGGCCGCTCGCAGCTGCACGACGTCACCTTCGACGGACCGCCGTCGGCCGTAACCCGGCTGCAGGAGGCCGACCGGGGCTTCTAACCTCGGGGGATGCACCTGTCCGTCTCCCTGCCGGCGTTCGTCGTCGCCGTGCTGCTGATCTCGGCCTCGCCCGGGCCGGCGATGGCGCTGATCCTGCGCCGCACGGCCCTGCACGGCATGCGCACCGCCGTCCCGCTGGTCCTCGGGCTGGAGCTGGGCCTGTACCTCTGGGCGCTGGCCGCCGCGGCCGGGTTCGCCGCCCTCGTGGCCGCCTCGCAGGCGGCGTACTGGGCCCTGAAGGCCGCCGGCGCCTGCGTGCTGGTCTACCTCGGGGTGCGTGCCTGGCGGGCCGCCTGGCTCGAGCGGCGGAGTGTGACCGAAGCGGACGCGCCGGTCGAGGATCGCGGCCCCGGGACGGTCAAGGCGTTCGGCGAGGGCCTCGTGGTCCAGCTCGCCAACCCCAAGGCGGCCGTCTTCATGATCGCGTTCTACCCGCAGTTCGTGCCGAGCTCCGAGCCGCTGTTCCGCACCACCGCGGTGCTCGCGTTGCTGCAGGTCTGCATCGAGCTGTGCTTCTACCTCACGCTGGCCTCGTTCGTGGCCCGCGCCGGGGCGTGGTTCCGGCGCTCGACCGTGCGCCGCCGGCTCGAGGCTGTCAGCGGGACGGTCCTGGTCGGACTGGGGCTGCGGGTGGCGGTTTCGTCACGGTGACGAACCGATCGCCCGGGCGTGGCCGGGACAGCCTCGCGGTCCTCCCCGGTGCCACCGTTGTTGCTGCCTTCCTGGGCAAGGGCCCCGACTACGTGGGTCTCTACAACTCCTACGCCCGGCCGGACAGCGCCTTCGACCTGGGCCTCGGCCGGGACGGAGTCGGCTTCCAGGACTACTTCGACGAGCCCGGCGCCGGTGAGACCTCGCTGCGCGTCGACCTGAACCGAGACGTGATGCGCTGGCGTGGCGTGACCTCCGTGCTGCGCGGCGCCGAGAACGTCGGGGGTACGCCGAACACGTCGTCCTGATCGGGGATCGGTGGCCGAACAGGTTCCTCGGCCACGGCTGCCACGTCACCCTCCGAGGCGGGGCCGGTGCCGACTCCCTCTACCTGAGCAGCGCCATTCAGGACGTGGCACCCTCCATCGAGCACTGCGGCCCCGGCTATCCCGCTCGTGCGTTCGGCGATGCCGGTGACGACCGTCTCGTGGGCGGGAAGCGGACCGACGTGTTGATCGGCGGGCCCGGCTTCGACACGGCGGAGGGCGGGCGGGCTGGTCGCGACCGCTGCGAGGCCGAGCGCATCGAGGGCCGAGGCTGCCGCCGCACTGCCATGACGTGATCGCCTCGGCCAAGATGGGCCCGTGCTCGGACTCGAGATGGTCGTCCTGCTCGGAGTCGCCCTGGTCCTGTGCGGTGCTCTTGCGCGCCGATACCCGATCGCGCCGGCGATCCTGCTGGTGCTGGTCGGGGTGCTGGTCGGGTTCGTGCCCCACCTGCGCCACGCCCAACTACCGCCCGAGGTGGTGCTCCTGGTCTTCCTGCCGGCGCTGCTCTACTGGGAGAGCCTGACCACGTCGCTGCGCGAGATCCGCAACAACCTGCGGGTCGTCGTCCTGTCCAGCACCGCCCTGGTCGCCGCCACAGCCACCGCGGTCGCGGTGGCGGCACACGCGCTCGGCCTGGCCTGGGGGCCGGCCTGGGTACTCGGCGCCGCGCTCGCCCCCACCGACGCGACCGCTGTCGGCGTTCTCGCCCGCGACCTGCCGCGGCGTACGGTGACCGTGCTGCGCGCCGAGAGCCTGGTCAACGACGGCACAGCGCTGGTGCTCTACGGGCTGGCCGTCGGAGTGACGGTCGGCGAACAGCACCTCACCGGCTGGCACGTCACCTGGCTGCTGGTCCTGGCGTACGTCGGCGGTGTGCTGGCCGGCGGCCTGGTCGGACTGGTCAGCTGGCAGCTCCGCCGGCGGATGGACGACCCGATGCTCGAGAGCATCGCGATGCTCGTGACGCCGTTCGCCGCGTTCCTGCTGGCCGACGCGATCCACGCGTCCGGCGTGCTGGCGGTCGTCTCCTGCGGGCTGTTCATGAGCCAGGTGACGCCGCGGATCACCGGTGCGGTCACCCGGCAGATCGTTCTGCCGTTCTGGGCGCTGTCGACGACCGTGCTCAGCAGCGCGCTGTTCGTGCTGGTCGGCCTGTCGGCGCAGTCCGCGTTCCGTGGCCTCACCAGCACCTCGCTCCTGCGCGCGCTGGTCGACACGCTCGTGGTGACTGCCGTCGTGATCGGGGTGCGATGGGTGTGGACCTACACCATGCCGTACGTGATCCGGCTCCTCGACCGCCGACCGGCCCAGCGGCTGCGCCGGATCGGTGCCCGGCAGCGCACGGTCAGCGCGGTGGCCGGCTTCCGCGGCGCCGTGTCGCTCGCCGCGGTGCTCGCCGTACCGCACACGTTGGACTCCGGCGCCCCGTTCCCGGACCGGGACCTGATCGTGCTGATCACCTGCGGGGTGATCGTCCTGACCCTGCTGCAGGCGCTGCTGCTCCCGGGGGTCGTGCGGTTCGCCCGACTGCCCGTCGACACCTCGGTCTCCGAGGAGCTCCACCTCGCCGAGGTGTTCACCCTCGAATCGGCGATCGAGTCGCTCGACGCCACGGCTGCCGAGCTCGGCAGCGGCGAGATGGTGGTCGAGCGGGTCCGCCACGAGCTGGACAAGCAGCGCAAGCTGCTCGCCGCTGCAGGGGCTGACGGCGACCCTGTGGTCCAGCACGACGACCAGTACACGAGCCTCTCCCTGGCGCTGATCGCGCGTCGGCGCGAGGCGCTCCTCGAGCTGCGCGACCAGCGGCAGATCGACGACATCGTGCTGCGTCGGGTCCAGGCCCGGCTCGACATCGACGAGGTGCGGTTCTCCCGCGCGAACCCCGTGGAGTGAGCCTCGTGCTCGGTCACCCTTCGCCGATCAGGACGTCATACGGATGGTGCCCTGTCTGAGCGGGTGTTGTGTCTGAGCGGGGCGGTGTATGACGTGCTGAGGCAGCCCGGGAGGGACCTCGCCGGGCCATGATCCACTCTAGTCAGAGCGGCTTCCTCGCCTTGATCGTGTAGCTGTGCGGCAGCCGCCAGGGGCGGTCCTTGAGCCGGTGCTCGCCGCCTGGGAGCTCCTCGGACCAGCCGGGGAAGGCGTCCCACGGCACGCTGTCGTGCTCGACGAAGGTCTCCAGCACCAGCCCCTGGTCGAGCAGGGCGGTCACGATCTCGCCCAGGCCGTGGTTCCACTCGTGGGTGACCGTGTGCTGGAAGACGTGGTCGGTCTCGACGTAGGTGGTGTCGTCGTCCCACACCATCGGTTCCGGCGTCTCGAAGTAGGGGAAGTGCACGTCCAGTCGCCCCTCCGGGAGCGGGTCCGCGAGCGCCCACATCATCGGGTGGCCTTCGCGGATGAAGAGCCGGCCGCCCGGCCTGAGCAGGATGGCGACCACCTCGGCCCAGCGGCGCACGCTCGGAAGCCAGCACAACGCGCCGATGCCGGTGAAGACCAGGTCGAACTCCCCCGCCGGCAGCACCTTCGGGGCGTCGTAGACGTCGGCCTCGACGAAGTCGACGCCCGCGCCGAGCTCCTCGCTCAGCGCGGTCGCCTGCGCCACGGCCGCCGAGCTGAAGTCCAGCCCGGTCATCTTGGCGCCGAGCCGGGCCAGGGAGATCGTGTCGGTCCCGATGTGGCACTGCAGGTGCACACCGCGCAGCCCGGAGACATCGCCCAGGAGCGGGAGGTCGAACCGCACCACGTCGGAGAGGTACGCCGGGTCGGCGCGGAACTCGTCGAGGTGGTAGCCGGGCGAGGCCGCGTGCGCGGGCGCCCGCTCGTCCCAGTTGGCCTTGTTGAGCGTGCGGTAGTCGTCGGCGTGGTCGGCGTGGTCGGTCACGGCGTCATCATCGGACGGGGTGGCCCGCGGCCGCGAGAGAGCTCTTCACCTCGGCGATCCGCAGGGTGCCGAAGTGGAAGACCGTCGCGGCCAGCACCGCGTCGGCTCCGGCGTCGACGGCGGGTGCGAAGTGCTCGGCCCGGCCCGCACCTCCGGAGGCGATCACCGGGATGGTGACCTCGCGGCGTACGGCGCGGATCAGCTCGAGGTCGAAGCCGTCCTGGGTGCCGTCGGCGTCCATCGCGTTGAGCAGGATCTCGCCCGCGCCGAGCTCGGCCGCTCGTTTCGCCCAGGCGATGGCGTCGAGGCCGGCGGACTTGCGGCCGCCGTGCGTGGTGACCTCGAAGCCGGAGTCGGTGTCGCGGGCCCGGCGGGCGTCGACCGAGAGGACGAGCACCTGGTTGCCGAACCGGTCGGCGATCTCGGCGACCAGCTCGGGGCGGTGGATGGCCGCGGTGTTGACCGCCACCTTGTCGGCCCCGGCGCGCAGCAGCCGGTCGACGTCGGCGACCGAGGAGATACCGCCCCCGACCGTGAGCGGGATGAAGACCTCCTCGGCGCACCGGGAGACGACCTCCATCGTGGTCGCTCGGCCCTCGTGGGAGGCGGAGATGTCGAGGAAGGTGAGCTCGTCTGCACCCTCCGCGTCGTAGGTGCGGGCCAGCTCCACCGGGTCACCCGCGTCGCGGAGCTCTCGGAAGTTGATGCCCTTCACGACCCGGCCGCCGTCGACGTCGAGGCACGGGATCACCCGGACCGCCAGCGTCATGAGGCGCCCCTGGTCAGCGCCAGGGCGTCCTCGAGGGAGAACCTGCCCTCGTAGAGCGCCGTCCCGGCGATCGCGCCCTCGACCCCTCCCGAAGATCCAGGGGGGCCCACCAACCCCATCAGCGCGCGGATGTCCTCGAGCGTGGTGACCCCACCGGAGGCGACCACGGGCCGGTCGGTGGCGGCGCAGACGTCGCTCAGCAGCTGCAGGTTGGGGCCTTGGAGCATGCCGTCCTTGTTGACGTCGGTGACGACGTAGCGAGCGCAGCCTTCGTCGTCGAGCCGGGTCAGCACCTCGTAGAGGTCGCCGCCCTCCCGCGTCCAGCCCCGGGCGGCCAGGGTGCGGCCGCGGACGTCGAGGCCGACGGCCACCCGGTCGCCGTAGGTCGCGATCGCCTTGGCGCACCACTCGGGCTGCTCGAGCGCTGCCGTGCCGATGTTGACCCGCCGGCAGCCGGTCGCCATCGCGGCCTCCAGCGACTCGTCGTCGCGGATGCCGCCGCTCATCTCGACCTTGATGTCCAGGGTGCCGACGATCTTCGCCTGCAGCTCACGGTTGTGGCCGCGGCCGAAGGCCGCATCGAGGTCGACGAGGTGGATCCACTCGGCGCCGGCGTCCTGCCAGCGCAGCGCGGCCTCCACCGGGTCGCCGAACCGTTTCTCGGAGCCCGCGACGCCCTGGACGAGCTGGACGGCCTGGCCCCCCGCGATGTCGACCGCGGGGAGCAGCTCGAGGTACTTGGTCACGGGTCAGCCCTTCCGGAACAGCATCATGTGGATGATCGGCGCGCCCAACAGGCTGGTCACCAGGGTCAGGCCGGTGACGTAGAAGTCCTTGGTGAACGCGAAGACCAGGAGGTTGAGGGCGACCAGCACCGCGAAGGTGCCGCCGGCCTGACGACGGCGCTTCTCCGCGAGCAGGCCGGTCTGCCGACCGGCGGTGCTCGGCAGCCAGCCGGTCAGCCGCTGCTTCCAGGCGTCGCGGCGCGCCTGCTTCTCGGCCCGGGCCGCCCGCTGTACCGCCGCCAACGCCTGCGCCGCCTCCCGCTCGGCCCGCCGCTGCTGCCGCTCCTTGCTCACCGCGCCACCCGCCCGCGTCGGGGTAGTCCGTCACCTTCGGGTGGCCGAACCGCCCGTAGGACCCGCCAAAGGTGACGGACTACCTCGACGGTCGGGTGCGCGCTCACAGGGTCGCCACCCAGTTGCGGAGCAGTACGGCGCCGGCGTCGCCGGACTTCTCGGGGTGGAACTGGGTGGCCCAGAGGGGGCCGTTCTCGACGGCGGCGACGAACCGGTCGCCCCGCTCCCCCGGGCCGGTGTCGGTCCAGGTCACCAGCGGCGCGGCGGTGCGGCCGTGGGTCTCGAGCTCCCAGTGGCGGACGCCGTAGGAGTGCACGAAGTAGAACCGCTCCTCCTCGACGCCGGCGAACATCCGCGTCCCGGGCGGCGCCGAGACGGTGTTCCAGCCCATGTGCGGCACGATCGGCGCCTGCAGCCGCTCGACCACCCCGGGCCACTCGTCGCAGCCCTCGGTCTCGACGCCGTGCTCGATGCCGCGAGCGAACAGCACCTGCATCCCGACGCAGATGCCCAGCACCGGCCGCCCGCCCGCCAGCCGCCGCCCGATAGCGCGGGGCCCGTCGACCGCGCGCAACCCGGCCATGCATGCGGCGTACGCGCCGACGCCGGGCACTACCAGCCCGTCGGCGTCCTCGGCGGCGTGCCGGTCACCGGTGAGGGTGACCTCGGCCCCGGCCCGCTCGACCGCGCGGACGGCGGAGCGCAGGTTGCCCGAGCCGTAGTCGAGGACGACGACGCGCTTCTTGGCCCCGCTCAGAGTGAGCCCTTGGTCGAGGGGACGCCGGTCTCGCGCGGGTCGAGCGCGACCGCGTCGCGGAAGGCCCGGGCGAACGCCTTGAACTGCGTCTCCACGATGTGGTGCGGCTCGCGGCCGGCCAGCACCCGCACGTGCAGCGCGATGTGGGCGTGGAAGGCGAGGGTCTCGAAGACGTGGCGGGTCAGCGACCCGAGGTAGTCGCCACCCAGGACGACGTACTGCATGCCCTCGGGCTCGCCGGTGTGCACGCAGTACGGGCGGCCGGAGACGTCGACGACGGCCTGCACGAGCGCCTCGTCGAGCGGCACGGTGGCGTCGCCGAAGCGGCGGATCCCGGCCTTGTCGCCGAGCGCCTCGCGCAGCGCCTGGCCGAGCACGATCGCGGTGTCCTCGACGGTGTGGTGGGCGTCGATGTGGGTGTCGCCCTCGGTCTGGACGACGAGGTCGACCAGCGAGTGCCGGGCGAAGGAGATGAGCATGTGGTCGTAGAAGCCGACGCCGGTGGAGACGTCGTGTCGGCCCGACCCGTCGAGGTCGACCTCGACCAGCACCTTGGACTCGCTGGTCTGCCGCTCGATCCGTGCGGTCCTCGTCATGACATCTCCTCCATCACCTGATCGAGACCCAGTCTGAACGACTTCATCTCGTCCGGGGTGCCGATCGACACCCGCAGCCACCCGTCCGGTCCGACCTCGCGCACGATCACGCCCCGGTGGAGCAGCCCCTGCCAGACAGCATGACGATCCCCGAAGACGCCGAACAACACGAAATTGGCATCGCTGTCGGCCACCCGGTGCCCCTGCTCGCGCAGCCACGCCACGGTGGCGTCGCGCTCGGCCCGCAGGTCGTCGACGCGGCCGAGCAGCTCCTTCTCGTGCCGCAGCGCGGCCAGTGCGACCGCCTGGGTGACCGCGGAGAGGTGATAGGGCAGCCGGACGACGCGGATCCCGTCGCAGAGCGCCGGATCGGCCGCGAGGTAGCCGAGCCGGGCGCCGGCCAGCGCGAACGCCTTGCTCATCGTCCGGGTGACCACGAGGTTGCGGTGGTCGGGGAGCAGCTCGAGGGCGCTCGGCACCCCGGCGCGCCGGAACTCGCCGTAGGCCTCGTCGACGACGAGCAGCCCGTCGCCCGCCGCCTCGCACAGCCCGGCGATCGCCTCGTGCGGCAGCGCCGTGCCGGTCGGGTTGTTGGGGCTCGGCAGCAGCACGACGGCCGGTCGGTGCTCTTCGATCAGCGCGCGGGCGTGCCCGAGGTCGAGGGTGAAGTCCTCCTCACGATGGCCGACGAGCCACTCGGTGTTGGTGTCGCGGGCGTACTCGGGATACATCGAGTACGTCGGCGCGAAGCTCAGCGCGGTCCGGCCCGGGCCGGCGTAGGCCTGGAGCAGCTGCAGCATCACCTCGTTGGAGCCGTTGGCTGCCCAGACCTGGTCGGGAACGATCCCGTGCGGCGTGTCCTTGGACAGGTACGCCGCCAAGCCGGTGCGGAGCTCGACGAACTCGCGGTCGGGATAGCGGTTGAGCGTCGTCGCCGCCTCGGCGACGGCGGCGGCGATGTCGGCCACGCACTCGGGCGAGGGTCCGTAGGGGTTCTCGTTGACGTTGAGCTGCACGGGCACGTCCAGCTGGGGCGCGCCGTACGGCTCCAGCCCCTGCAGCTCGGCGCGGAGGGGTGGCCACGGCATGGTGCTCAGCCCCCGAAGCGGACGCGGACGGCGTTGCCGTGGCCGGGCAGGTCCTCGGCCTCCGCGAGTGTGACCACGTGGTCGGCAACCTCGGCGAGGGCCTCGCGCGAGTAGTCGACGACGTGCACCGACTTGGTGAACGCGCGCACCGAGAGACCCGAGGAGTGGCAGGCACAGCCCCCGGTGGGCAGCACGTGGTTGGAGCCGGCGCAGTAGTCGCCGAGCGAGACGGGCGCGTGCGGGCCGATGAAGATCGCGCCGGCGTTGCGGATGCGGGCCGCCACCGACGCGGCGTCGACGGTGTGGATCTCGAGGTGCTCGGCGGCGTAGGCGTTGGCCACGTCGACGGCCTGGTCGAGGTCGGCGACCAGCACGACCCCGGACTGCCGGCCGGAGAGCGAGGTCGAGATCCGCTCGGTGTGCTTGGTCGCGAGCACCTGAGCCTCGAGCTCGACCGCGACCCGGTCGGCCAGCACCTCGGAGTCGGTGACCAGGACGGCTGCGGCGAGCGGGTCGTGCTCGGCCTGGCTGACCAGGTCGGCAGCGACGTACGCCGGGTCGGCGGTCTCGTCGGCGAGCACCAGGATCTCGGTCGGACCTGCCTCGGAGTCGATGCCGACCTTGCCCTTGAGCAGCCGCTTCGCGGTGACCGTCCAGATCGAGCCGGGACCGGTCACCAGGTCGACCCGCGCGCACGGGCCGACGCCGTAGGCGAACATCGCGATCGCCTGGGCACCACCCACGGCGTAGACCTCGTCGACGCCGAGCAGCGCGCACGCGGCCAGGATCGTCGGGTGCGGCAGCCCGCCGTGCTCCTTCTGAGGCGTGGAGGACAGCGCGATCGACCGCACGCCGGCGACCTGGGCCGGGACGACGTTCATCAGCACGCTCGAGACCAGCGGTGCGATGCCGCCGGGCACGTAGAGGCCGACCCGGTCGACCGGCACCTTGCGGTGCGTGACCCGGGCCCCAGCGCCCAGCTCGGTGGTGGCGTCCTGCTCGAGCTCGGCCGTGCAGGTGGCCCGCAGCCGGCGGATCGACTCCTCCAGCCCGGCGCGGATGTCGGTGTCGAGCTTGGCGAGCGCGTCGTGCAGCGCCTCGACTGGCACCCGGATGTCGGTCTGGGTCACGCCGTCGTACTGCTGTGACATCTCGAGGATCGCCTCGAGTCCGCGGGTGCGGACCGCCTCGCAGATCGCATGCACCGCCGGGATGGCCGCCTCGATGTCGAAGTCGGCGCGCGGCACCACGTCCCGGTAGTCGTCGGGACGCTGGCCGCGCAGGTCGATCCGGCGCATCATGCGGACGATTCTACGAAGCGGTCCGCGCCCGGCCGCGCGCTACGACGAGGCGTGGACGGGATCCAGGGTGACCAGCGCCGCGACGACGACCACCCACAGCGGCAGCAGCATCGTCGGGATGAAACCGAGTGGCCCCAGGGGTGCCAGGCAGCCCAGCGCGATCGAGACGACGGCCAGCCAGCGAGGCAGCGAGCCGGCCGCGAGGGCCGCCGTGCCCACGCCCACCATCGCACACGCCATCCCGATCATGAGGGGCAGGAAGTTGCTGGTGTCGATGTAGTTCAGGGTCCGGATGGAGGCGTCGTCGTGCTGGTCGATCGCGTGCCACATCCCGAGCCCGGAGACGACCCACGAGGCGATGGTGAGTGCGATGACGACGAAGCCGAGCATGGCGACGTCGGCCGTCCAGGCCGATCGCCGCGCCCGCAGTGCGGAGCGGATGCCGCCCCCGACGAAGACCAGCAGCGCACAGGTGGCCATGGCGGCGTAGCTCATCCACGCCATCACGGTGTGGCTCTGGTCGTAGGACGCCCTGATCGTCGCGAGCGAGGAGTCGGAGTTGTTGTCGTGCCCGGACACCATCAGGCCGGCGAAGGCGACGAGGAAGAGGACGGCGAGCAGCACCAGCGTGCGGCGTCGCGGGACCGATGAGTCGGTCGTGGCAGTGGGCGGTGCAGGAGCAAAAGTGGTCATGGCTCCACGGTGGCCGCTTGCGCGGGTCAGCGCGTCGGAGCAGGCCAGGGACCCTCGATCAGGGTCTGCCCTGACGCCGGATCCGGGGTTCGCTGCCACGATGGGCCGATGACCGCGCGAGTCAGCCGGGTGCTGGTGGGTGCCGTCGGCGCGCTCGTCCTGGTCGCGGTCGCCGGCGCACTCTGGTTGCACCACGACGACGGGCGCAGCGTGACTCCCTCCTCCGCGAGCACGGCCGCCATCGCCGTGGTCGTCGTGGTCGCGCTCTCCGTCAACCTCGTGGTCGGCGCCGTCGTGGCGTTGGCGAGGCCCACGAACCCCGTGGGCTGGCTGTTCCTGCTCCTGGGGCTGCTCCTGGTGCTGGAGGCGCCCGCCGACGAGTACGTTCGGCACGGCCCCGGGCCAACCGGAGACCTGCCGGGCGCCGGGGTCGTGGTGGTGCTCGCGGGGTCGTCCTGGATCCTCTGGTTCACGATCGTGGCCCTGATCCTGCTCCTGACCCCGACCGGCCGCGCCCTGTCGCCCCGGTGGCGCACGGTGGCCCGACTCCAGGTGGCGGCCGGGGCCACGGCCTTCCTGCTCGCGATCCCGTCCGGCAAGCGGCTCGACCCGCCGTACGAGCGGCTGCAGAACCCGATGCGCATCGACGCGGTCCAGCCGTGGGCGGATCGGCTCGGCTCGGTCTGCGTCTACCTCATCGCGCTGGGGCTGATCGCGAGCGGCGTCTCGCTCCTGCTCCGCTTCCGCCGCGCGCGGGACGACGAGCGACGACAGCTGCTCTGGCTGGTGGCCGCCGTGGCCCCGCTCCCCCTCTACGTCGTCCTGGCGTTCGCCGGCTCGCGCGGCGGCGCGGGTGTGCTGGCAACCGTCGCCAGCGGCGGTTTCATCACGCTGATCCCGATTGCCGCCGGGCTGTCCGTGCTGCGCTACCGGCTCTACGACGTGGAACGCATCGCGGCCACCACGCTGACCTGGAGCCTGGTCACGACGGTCGTGGTGGCGACCTACGCACTGGTGGTCTGGCTGGGCGCGCGGTCCGTGCCGTCCGGACCGGTCTCGCCCGCGGTCTCCGCCACCCTGGGAGCCGTGGTCGCGGCCGGCCTCGCCCTCCCCCTCCGGCGCGCGGTCCAGGACCAGGTCGACCGGCGCTTCAACCGGCGCGCCTACGACGCCCGCACCGCCATCACGACCGCGCTCGGCCAGGAGCGGGCCGGCATCGACGTCGAGCAGCTGCTGCGGGAGGCGCTCGACGACCCTTCGATCACCGTCGCCTACCCCGGGCTGGACGGCGAGTGGCTGCGCGGCGACGGTAGCGTCACGTCGCCGACCCGGCATGTCGACGTGCTCCGGCACAGTCGGGTGGTCGGACGGATCGGCTTCGACCCACGGCGCAACGACGACCGGACGGTCAGCCGCGCCGCCGAGCTGGCCGCGGCGGAGATCGACAACGCCAGGCTGCGGGCGGAGCTGGCGCGACAGGTGGTCGAGATCGCGGCGTCCCGGGAGCGGCTGGCCGGCGCCCAGCGAGCCGAGCGCCACCGGATCGAGCGGGACCTGCACGACGGTGCCCAGCAGTCCCTGCTCGCCCTGGCCTTCGAGCTCCAGTCCGCAGGGCTCAACGGTGACCCGGAGCGGATGCGTGTGGCCCTGACCGAGGGTGCCGCGGCGGCGCGGGCCGCCGTCCGGGAGCTGCGCGACCTCGCGAACGGGCTGCACCCCGCGGCCCTGGCCGACGGTGGCCTGGCCGCAGCGCTCGACGACATGGCGCGGCACTCCCCCGTGCCGCTCCGGGTCCAGGTCCAGGGTGGCCGGCCCGACCCGGGCACGGAGTTCACCGCGTGGTCGGTCATCGGTGAGGCCGTCGTGAACGCTCAGAAGCACGCTGCCGCCCACGGGATCGAGGTCGACGTCCGACAACAGGACCATGACCTGCGGCTATGCGTCCACGACGACGGACACGGTGGCGCGAACCCCGACGGGCCCGGGCTACGCGGTCTGCGCGACCGCGTGGAGGCGGCCCGGGGGCGGCTCACGGTCACCAGTGACAGCGCGGGCACCACAGTCGAGGCGGTGCTGCCGTGCGGGTAGTGATCGCCGACGACTCCGGGCTGCTGCGCGATGGCCTGGCCAACCTGCTGACCGAGGCGGGCGTCGACGTGGTGGCCCGGGCCGGCGACGCCGAGGAGCTCATCGCGATGGTCGCCGAGCACGAACCGGACATCGCCGTGGTGGACATCCGGATGCCCCCGACCTACACCCACGAGGGCGCCAGAGCGGCCCTCGAGCTCCGCCAGCGGCGGCCGGGGCTGGGCATCCTGCTGCTCTCTCAGTCGCTGGAGAGCCGCTACGTCACCGATCTGGCGCGCCAGCACCCGCGGGGCTTCGGCTATCTCCTCAAGGACCGCGTGACCGAGGTCCAGGTGTTGCTCGACGCGCTCGGCTCGATCGCGGCCGGCGGCACCGTGCTCGACCCCGAGGTGGTCAGCCACCTGCTGGGCCGCAACGAGCTGGTCGAACAGCTCGACCGCCTCTCGGAGCGCGAGCGCGGAGTGCTGGAGCTGATGGCCCAGGGGCTGTCCAACCGGGCGATCGCGGAGCGGCTGGTGATCGACGTGAAGACCGTGGAGACCCACATTGCGCGGATCCTGACGAAGCTGGACCTGCACCAGACACCCGATGAGCACCGGCGAGTGCTTGCGGTCCTCGCGTGGCTGCGCGGGTGACTCGTCTAGTCTCGGGACCGTGAGCACGTCCCTCCCGATGTTCCCGCTCAACGCGGTGATCTTCCCGGGGGTCAGCGTTCCGCTCAATGTCTTCGAGGACCGCTACCGCGCGCTGGTGCACCACCTGCTCCGTGTGGAGGACCCGGCCCGGCGGCTGTTCGGGTCGGTCGGCATCCGGGAGGGTTACGAGGTCGGTGAGCACGGCTCGCAGTCGCTGTTCCGGGTCGGCTGCCGGGTGCAGCTGACCGAGGTGGAGTCGAGGCCCGACGGCACGTTCTCCATCGTCGCCGTGGGGCTGGACCGGATCCAGCTCGAGCGGCTCGACACGACCGGGACGTTCCCCGTGGGCGTGGTCGTCGACCGTCCGGAGACCGCCGGCACGGTGTCGCCGGAGCTGCTCGAGCGGGCCCGCGAGACCTTCACCGCCTACCGCGCCGCGCTCGCCGAGATCCGCACCGACCCCTACACCGGTGAGCTGCCCAAGGACCCGTCGTACCTCTCCTGGACCCTGGCCGCCTGCGCCCCCCTCCCGCTGCCCGAGCGGCAGGCACTCCTCGAGGCCGAGGACGCCTCCGAGCGGCTGCAGCTGGTCACCGACCTGCTGCGCCGCGAGCTGCGCGCGATGAACGTGCTGCCGTCGCTGCCGGCGACCGACGTCGCCCGGACGCGCTGGAGCCCGAACTGAGCCGCCCCACCGCATGACACCTGCGGTGCTGGCGCTGCGGTCCGCGGGCGTCGACTTCACGGTGCACGAGTACGCCCACGACCCGCGCGCCCAGGAGAAGGGACAGTCCTTCGGGCTCGAGGCCGCGGCCGAGCTCGGCCTGGACCCCGACCGGGTCTACAAGACGCTGCTGGCCAGCGCCGACGGCCGGCTCGTGGTCGCCGTGGTCCCGGTGAGCGGACGACTCGACCTCAAGGCGCTGGCGCGCGCTGTCGGTGCGGCGAAGGCGGCGATGGCCGACGTCAGGGACGCAGAGCGCGCGACGGGCTACGTCGCCGGCGGCATCTCGCCGTTCGGCCAGAAGCGACCCCACCCGACCGTGGTCGACGAGACGGTCGAGCTGTGGGAGAGCGTCTACGTCAGCGGTGGCCGCCGGGGCCTGGACGTGGAGATCGCCCCGGCCGACCTCATCGAGGTGACCGGGGCGATCGTCGCCGACATCAGCCGCTGAGTGGCTCCCCAACTACGCGGGGGCCAGCGGGCCGGCAAGCGGGGCCAGCCCGCGCCGCTCGAGCGCAATCAGCCCGCTCGGCGCGCCGAACCGGCTCGGGTGCCTGCTTTTTCACGCCGCAGCCCAGCGCAACCACCACCAAAGCCACCGGCGTGAAGAACAGGTGCCCGAGACGGTTCGTTGAAGCGCGCCGAGCACGCGGCGCCGGAGGCGCCGCAATCAAACACAGCGCCGAGCACGCGCGAGCGGAGCGAGCGCCATTAGCCAGTCGTCAGGCGCATCACGGCATGCGAGACGTCGCCATCCACCCAGGCGGTGATACCGAAGCCCGAGACGGGCTTGAGGTTGTCCACGAACTCCTGGTCGCTCTCCCCTGCCGCGTTCTCGATGGCGTCCTGGAACTCGTCGACGTTGATGAACAACACGGTCTGGGCCTTGTCGGACTCGCGTACGGCGTCCTTGAACACCTGGTTGTCCCCCAGTCCGCCGTCCTTGAGCACGTGGTCGCGGAAGTCGGCGTTGGGACCGATGACGATGGTCTCGCCGTCCGCGTCCGACTCCAGCACGTTGGCCTGCGGCCCCGCAGTGTCGCGCAGCTTGTCGAGGACCTTGTCGATCTTGTCCGGGTCGCCCTTGATCTTCAGCGCGATCGGGATGTCGGACCCGTCGTCGGAGTTGAAGAACGAGTCGGGGTCGAAGTCGGAGCCGAGGACGAGCGCAGCCGAGTCCCCTGCCAGCGTCTCCGCATCGCCCGGGAGATCCAGCCCCGTCTGGTCCGAGAGGTCGCTCATCAGCTCGTCGGGATCCTTGCCGACGTAGGGCGCGACGTAGTCGACGATGTCGCTGAACCAGCCCGCCTTGAACCCGAGCCCGAGCACCGCACCGGTGTCGCTCGGCAGCGACTGGACGACGTCGGCCGTGCCGCCGCCGGACAGGAACGCCTTCCCGCCCAGGCTGTTGTCGCCCGCGGCCTCGAGCTCTACGGCGCCGTCGTTGAACCGGATCGTCACCGCCATGCCCTTGAAGTTGCGGAGCTTGTCCTTGAGGTCGTCTGAGACCTGGGTTCCCCCCTCGGAGGAGCCTGGGTCGACGTTGCAGCCCGGCGTGCTGTCGAGTTCGTTGTAGTCGGTGAACTCGCACACCGCCGCCTGCGGGGAGAGTCCGAACGGGAGGATGTCGTCCATGTGGTCGGCGAAGTAGTCACCCGCGGCGGGGCCGGCGTAGAGGGTGACCACACCCGGATCACCGGCCTCGCCGGTCCACCGCTTGAAGTCGGCGTCGTCGGCGAGCGAGCCCTTCTTGGCCGCCGCGACGATCTTGTCGGCGGTGGCGTCGGAGGTGCTGATCACGGCCCAGTCACCCTCGATGGCCCAGCCGACATCGTCGCTCTGGCCGCAGTCCTTGATCTTGTCGAGGGCGGCGTCGGCCTGGTCAGCGTCCTTGACCTGCAGCACGATCGCGGAGTCGGGGTCGTCGTTGCCCACGTCGACGGCCGCGAACGCGGCCCGGTCACCCAGCCACGGCTCGATGTCGTCGGCGTAGTCGATGTTGTCGCAGTGGGCGTCGTCCTGGATCTTCTTGAAGATCACCTTGCGGATGTCGTCGTCGGGCTTGATCCCGACGTAGTCCTTGAAGGCAGGGAACTTGTTCAGCGTCTTGAGGGCCTCGATCTTCTGCCCGCCGCTCGGGTCGAGGTCGATGCTGGCGTAGCCCAGCGTCTTCGCGGGCAGCGCCTCGGCCGGCTGCGGGCCGGAGTTGAAGAAGCTGTACGCCGCCCAGGCGCCAACGCCGACCGCGACCATCCCGACGACGCCTCCGCCGAGGAAGATCCCCCGCCGGACGGCGCGACCGGCGCGGTGCGGCTCCGGCGGCAGCGGCCCCCCGCCCCCACTCTCGAGGTACTCCGGCGGCGGACCGCTCGGCGGGCCCGCAGGAGGGCCGCTCGGCGGTCCGGATGGCGGTCCCGAAGGGGGCCCGCTCGGCGGGCCGGACGGCGGACCGCCCGTCGGGCCGCTGGGCGGCGGAGGCGGGGGTGGGAGGGTGCTGGACAAGGAGTCCTCCGAGTGGGTTGCCGACGTCAGGCGGGGCAGCTGCCGGGACGTCGGTGCCTGGTGTGGTCGCGGGTGGGACGCCGGGAGCCTACCTGTGGGTTCCGTCCGCGAACCGGATATCTGTCAACCCCGGGGTGGCGGCGGGGCGTACTGCGAGAGGGGGCTGGGCGGGCTCAGCGGGTCGCCACCGGTGGGGCCGCGGCCGATCGAGACGCCGTAGACGAGCGCCAGCCCGAGCAGGGCACCGAACGGGAAGGCGCCGCGCGGCGGCCACGAGGACACCTGGAGCGCGCCCTTGAGCTTCGTCCCGTCCTTCGCGGTCTTGGCGAGCTCGTGGGGATCGGCCGGGCTGAGGTGCGAGCCGACCTCGAGCATGATGTAGGCGGCGAGCACCGAGCCCGCGACCACCGCGGCCAGCGTGACCAGCTCCGCGCGGCCGCAGAGCCGGGCGGCGATCATGCCGAGGACCAGGCCGGTGAGTACGGCGATGGCGACGTACCAGCCGACCCCCTGGAAGTCGTCGCGCAGGCCGGCTTCGTCGGTGTACCACTGACCGCCGGAGACCACGCCCGAGGGCTGGTCCCAGAGGTGGTACCAGAGGCGACCGGCGCCGTAGCCGGCCACGGCGAACCCGGCCACGATGACCAGTGCCTGGGCCGGCACCACCAGCCACGGTGACCGCGGCGCGCGCCCGGGGGGCGCTTGGACCAGCTCGGAACGGGTCGCCGGCGAGGTCAGCCCGTCAGACATCCCGGGCCCAGCAGCTGCTTGAGATCGGCGAACAGCGCCGGGCTCGGGGTGACCCGGAGCCGATCATCGAGGCGCATGACCTTGGTGGCGTCACGCGTCAAGAGTCGCAGCCGCACCTCGGTCACCCCGGGGTGGGTCCCGAGTACGTCGCGGAGCTGGGCCACGACCGGCCCGGTGCACCGCGTCGACGGCAGGCTGATCACGACCGGCCCGCTGGGGCCGTCGGACAGGTCGGGGACGGTGACCTCCTGTGCGCGCAGCTCGGGCTGGTCCTTGTCGCGCGAGAGGGCGCCCTTGATGCGGAGGATCGAGTCCTCGACCAGGAGGGTGCTGGCGAGCTGGTAGGTGCTGGGGAACAGCAGCACCTCGATCGCGCCGTCGAGGTCCTCGAGGGTGATCGTGGCCCAGCTGTCGCCGCGCTTGGTGATCTTCCGCTGCACCGACGTGACCAGGCCGCTGATCGTGAGCATGCTGCCGTGCGGGCGCTCGTCGTCGAGCATCAGCTGCCCGATGGTGCAGTCGGTGCCCTGGGAGAGCACGTGCTCGAGCCCGAGGAGCGGGTGGTCGGAGACGTAGAGGCCGAGCATGTCCCGCTCGTGGCCGAGCAGGGTCGTCTTGTCCCACTCCTCCATGTCGTCGGGGATCGCGACCGAGACGCCGAAGCCGCTGCTGGTGTCGTCGACGCCCCCGAACAGCGAGTCCTGGCCGATCGCCTCGTTGCGCTTGATGTCGACGTACTGGTCGACCGCCGTCTCGTGGATCGCGACCAGGGCCCGTCGCTTGTGCTTCATGTCGTCGAAGGCGCCGGCCTTGACCAGCGACTCGACCACCCGCTTGTTGCACACCAGCGCCGGGACCTTCTCGAGGAAGTCGTTGAAGTCGACGTAGCGGCCCTTCTCCGCGCGGGCGGCCACCACACCGTCGACGACGTTGCTCCCGACGTTGCGGATCGCGGTCAGGCCGAACCGGATGTCGTTGCCGACTGGGGTGAAGTCGGCCGAGGACTCGTTGACGTCCGGCGGGAGCACCTGGATCTTCATCCGGCGGCACTCGTTGAGGTAGATCGCGGACTTGTCCTTGTCGTCGCGCACCGAGGTGAGCAGCGCCGCCATGTATTCCGCCGGGTAGTTGGCCTTGAGGTAGGCGGTCCAGTAGGAGACCAGGCCGTAGGAGGCCGAGTGCGCCTTGTTGAAGGCGTAGTCGGCGAACGGCAGCAGCGTCTGCCAGAGCGTCGCGATGGCCGAGTCGGAGTAGCCGTTGGCCTTCATCCCCTCGGAGAAGGGGATGTACTCGGCGTCGAGGATCTCCTTCTTCTTCTTGCCCATCGCCTTGCGCAGCAGGTCGGCCTGGCCCAGCGTGTAGCCGGCGACCTTGCGGACGATCGCCATCACCTGCTCCTGGTAGACCAGCAACCCGTAGGTCTCGTCCAGGATCTCGGCCAGCGGCTCGGCCAGCTCCGGGTGGATCGCCTCGACCGGTTCCCGCCCGGTCTTGCGCCGCGCGTACTTGTTGTGCGAGTCCATCCCCATCGGCCCGGGGCGGTAGAGCGCGCCCACCGCCGAGATGTCGGCGAACGTGTCGGGCCGCATCGAGCGGAGCAGCGCCCGCATCGGCCCGCCGTCGAGCTGGAAGACACCGAGCGTGTCGCCACGCTGCAGCAGGGCGTACGTCGCCTCGTCGGTGAGCTCGAGCTCCTCGAGCACCACGGTCTCGCCGCGGTTGGCCGAGATGTTGGCGAGCGCGTCGTCGAGGACCGTGAGGTTGCGCAGCCCCAGGAAGTCCATCTTGATGAGCCCGAGGCTCTCGCAGGTGGGGTAGTCGAACTGGGTGATCATCGCGCCGTCGGCGGGGCGCTTGAGCAGCGGGATCACGTCGGCCAGCGGCTCGCTGGACATGATCACGCCCGCGGCGTGCACGCCCCACTGGCGCTTGAGCCCCTCGATGCCCATCGCCGTGTCGACGACCCTCTTGACGTCCTGGTCGGACTCGTAGAGCCCCCGGAACTCGCCGCCCTCGCCGAAGCGCTTGTGCTCGGGGTCGAAGATCTCCTTGAGCGGGATGTCCTTGCCCATCACCGCGGCCGGCATGGCCTTGGTGATCCGGTCGCCCATCGCGAAGGGGTAGCCGAGGATCCGGCTGGAGTCCTTGACGGCCTGCTTGGCCTTGATCGTGCCGTAGGTGACGATCATGGCCACCCGGTCGTCGCCGTAGCGGTCGCTGACGTAGCGGATCACCTCGCCGCGCCGACGCTCGTCGAAGTCGATGTCGAAGTCGGGCATCGAGACGCGGTCGGGGTTGAGGAACCGCTCGAACAGCAGTCCGTGGACGAGCGGGTCGAGGTCGGTGATGCGCATCGCGTAGGCGACGATCGAGCCCGCCCCGGAGCCGCGGCCCGGGCCGACCCGGATCCCGTTGTCCTTGGCCCAGTTGATGAAGTCGGCGACCACCAGGAAGTAGCCCGGGAAGCCCATCTTGAGGATGACGCCGATCTCGAAGGTGGCGCGGTCGCGGACCTCCGCGGTCACACCGCCGGGGTAGCGCCGGGCCAGACCGCGCTCGACCTCCTCGATCAGCCAGGTCTCCTCGGTGTGCCCCTCGGGGCACGGGAACCGCGGCATGAAGGTGCCGTTGCCCTCGGTGAACTCCACGTTGCACCGCTCGGCGACCAGCAGCGTGTTGTCGCAGGCCTCGGGGAGCTCGCGCCAGACCTGGCGCATCTCGGCGGCGGACTTGAGGTAGTAGCCGGTGCCGGAGAACGCGAACCGCTGGCCCGGACCGTCGCCGGCTGGGATGTCCATCGTCGAGCCGGAGTTGATGCAGAGCAGGTGCTCCTGGCTCGGCGCGTCCTCCTGCATGACGTAGTGGGAGTCGTTGGTCGCCAGGAGCGGGATCCGCAGCTCGCGGGCGAGCTTGAGGAGGTCGTCGCGGACCCGGGTCTCGAGCTCGAGACCGTGGTCCATCAGCTCGAGGAAGTAGCTGTCCCGCCCCAGGATGTCCTGGAAGTCGCCCGCGGCCTTGCGGGCCGCGTCGTAGTTGCCGTGGCGCAGGTGCACCTGGACCTCGCCGGAGGGGCACCCGGTCGTGCCGATGATCCCGTCGGCGTACTGGGCGAGCAGCTCACGGTCCATGCGCGGCTGCTTGAAGAACCCGTCGCGCCAGGCGCCGGTGCTGAGCCGGAACAGGTTGTGCATGCCCTGGGTCGACTCGCTGAGCAGGGTCATGTGGGTGTAGGCGCCGCGCGCGCTGACGTCGTCGGGCCCGCCGCCGTAGAAGGTCACGCCCTTCTTCTCCGAGCGAGCGGTGGTCCCGGGGGCGAAGTAGGCCTCGATGCCGATGATCGGCTTGACCCCCGCGACCTTCGCCAACTTGTAGAACTCGTAGGCGCCGAACAGGTTGCCGTGGTCGGTCATCGCCACCGCCGGCATCTCCAGCTCCGCCGCCCGCTGCGTCAGCTCCGTGAGCCGCGCGGCACCGTCGAGCATGGAGTACTCGGTGTGCACGTGCAGGTGGACGAACGAGTCCTGGCCGGGCATGGGTGCGGTGGGCTCCTCACCGGATCGTCACTGGGCATGGCAAACACGTGGGTCAGGGTGTCGACGCCGAACGCCGAGGATCCTGGGGGAAGGGCCTCAGCCTACGACGCGGCACGAGCCACGATGACATCCCGCGCCGACAGTCCCGCGCTTCGGGCAGGTGGCCGCGTCGAGTGACGTGAAAGTGCTCCCGATCGGGCGCTGTGACAGCACGTTGGCGTCACTCGACGGGAGCGACGGCGTCCAGGGACTCGGTGATGATCGCGTGCACGATGCGGGCGGCGCGGTCCTCGCCCAGCAGCGGGGCGCGGGCGGCGAGGGCCCGGGCGATCTCGCGCTCGCGGTCGAGGTCGCGCTCGGTGGAGCCCTTGACCTGCTGGACGGCCCCCGTCAGGGCAGCGCGCCGGTTGAGCAGGTCGCCGAGGTCGGCGTCGACCTGGTCGATCAGGCCGCGGTAGAACGCCAGCGGCTCGGGGCCTGGCCAGGCCATTCGGAGGTCGGGCTCCTTCTCCTCGTTGCCCGAGCCGTCGGTGCGCTCGAGCTCGACGAGGCCGCGGCGCCGGTAGAAGGCCCGCGCGGGGGTGTTGGACTCGAATACCCACAGGCAGAAGCCGGCCGGCCGCTGAGCCTTGACCACGTCGAGCAGGGCCGAGCCCACTCCGGTCCCCTGGGCGGACGGGGCGACGTAGAGGTCGTCGAGCCAGACGTCGTCGAACCGCGCATAGCCGAGCACAGCGTCCGCGGAGGCGGCCAGCCACACGGCGTAGGTCGAGAGGTCCCAGCCCGCGACCC
>Ga0268264_10000777_pt1 | contig 35197 bp, 24 predicted proteins | sample KBSSwiS32_FD_190357 | JGI IMG/M metagenome (GOLD analysis project Ga0268264, IMG submission 190357) | Switchgrass rhizosphere microbial communities from Kellogg Biological Station, Michigan, USA - KBS Switchgrass S3-2 (SPAdes) (version 2) | ecosystem: Host-associated > Plants > Roots >...
CGCCCATGACGTCATGACGACCGGCGAGGCCTCGGGCATCGGCCTGTGCATCGGCGCCAGCATCGAATTCCTCACCGGAACACAGCAGCGCGCACCCGCCATCCTCCAGCGCCTCCACCTCGAATGGCTGTTCCGCCTGCTCTCCAACCCGAGACGGCTCTGGCGGCGCTACCTCCTCGAAGGTCCCGCCATCTTCCTCATCTTCCGGCGTTGGAAAAGGAAAAGAACAGGATGAGAAATTCCGTCGACCTCCTTTAGGCGGGCTTTGTTTTTGCCGGCTTGCTTCCAAAGCCGATCAGATATTCAAATCTCGTCCCGCGGCTCCATTGCCACAACAGCCATGGCGACAGGCCAACAACGGTCGACAGCACAATCGATACCACGCTTTCGCGGTCTACGCCGACCCGTTGCAACGCGATCCGCGTCCCTGCCGAGAAGAGCGTGTGAAGAGCGAAAATCGCCAGCGAGGCCCGACCCAATTCGGCCAGCACATTGCCGGCAATGCCTTTCGGCACCAGCATTGCCATCGCCAGCACACCGAGGCTGCCGGCGGACGCCAAGGCGAAATTGCGGGCCAGACAATCCTCGTCCATCGTCCACAGGACAAGGAAAGACAGCCAAGCGAAGGCAGCGACGATCACGCGAAGCATTGGTGGCGCGATTGCCAGACGTGACATGAGGCCAGCCGCACTGACGCCGAGTGCCACATAAGGCAAAAAATAAAATGCGCGATGGACGATAGAGAGCCGGCCGAAAACGGTTACCAATGCGATGCCCGCGACAGCGATCACCCACAATCGCAGCTTCGACGGGAATGAGAGCGCCGCGACGACTTGCGTAATGAAAAGTGCGTATAGGAACCAGAATTGTTCGATTGGCTTGATGGGTATGGAGGCGATATCCACCCAACCCAGCGGTGAGTTTACAAATCTCGACATCACGACTTCAATCAGCCCGCACACGAGAGACCATAGCAGATAGGGGTAAGCGATCGTCCACCACCTATCCTTGAGGTAATTTGCTCGTCCGCGTCCGATGGATGGCCATAGGAACAGCCCCGCCAGCACAAAAAACAGGGGCATGTGAAAAGAATAAATCACGGCATCCTGAACGGACGTCCAGGCCGGCCTTGTCTTGGGATTGAAATTTCCCCGCAATATATGGCCATAGACAACCAAGATGATGCCGATCCCTCGTGCGACATCGACCCATTCCTTGCGGGAGGAAGAAGTCGAGCTCCTATCCATCATTAGCTCCGAGCACCGACCGGGCTCCGCCGAGGCCCGCTTTCCGGCGGGCGTCCTATTCGGGCCTGGCGCCATAATATCCATATCCATAGCCGTAGGATTTTCGGTCGAGGGGTCTGACGGCCTTGTTGAGGAGGGTGCCGAGCAGCGGTGTCGGCGAGATGAGGCGGAGGGCTTCGGTGAGTTCGCGCTTGCCGGTGCGGCCTTCCTCGATGACGAGCAGGACGGCATCGACATAGCGGGCGGCGATGAGCAGGTCGTCGCTCTCGAGGACGGGGGGGGTGTCGACGATGATGACGGTGTCGGGGCCGAGGTCGCGCAAGGCCTGGAAGAAGCTGGCCGCACGGGCGGAGGCGAGCAGGTCGGTCGCGTCGTCGCGCGGCGCGCCGGCGGGCATGATGGTGAGGTTGGTGCCGTTGACATGGTAGCCGGCGGCCTCGAAGGGGATGTCGCCGGCGAGATGGGCGGCGACGCCCTGTTCGGTCTGGAGCCCGAAGCGTCCGCCGAGCACAGGCCGGCGCAGGTCGAGATCGACGAGCCAGACCGGCTGGATCGAGCTGAGCGAGGCCGCGATGTTGGCGGCGGCGAAGGACTTGCCGTTCTGGGGATGGGTCGAGGTCACCGCCAGCACCTTACCCTTCAGCCGGGCGAGCCGCCGCAGGATCTGGGTCCTGAGCATGACGAAGGGCTGCGCGCGCGGATCGCGCAGCTCGAGCCCGAACACGGCCTGGGCCTGGAGATGGTCATGGTCGAGGTCGATCGACGGGCAGAGCGCTGTCGGCCCCGCGGCTTGGGCATCGGTCAAAGCGGCTTGGTCCTTGTCAGCAGCGGATCGGGCATCAGCGGATCGGGCATCAGGCGCCGGCCCTCAGCCGCCGCCGCCACAGCACGAGCCGGTCGAACCAGCTCAGCGAGCTTTCGAGCGGGCCGGTCTTCATCACCGGGATCGCCGCCAGCGGCAGGTCGCCGGTCAGCCGCTGGACCGCGCCCGCGCCATGGATCGGGGCGGTGAGCAGCTCGATCAGCATGATCAGGCCCAGGCCCATCCCCGCCCCCGCGCCGATCCCCATCAGCACCAGCTTCAGCCGGTCGGGCCGCACCGGCTTTTCCGGAAAGGCCGGCGGGTCGACCGCGGTGAAGCGCTCGCCCTTCTCCTCGGTCTCCAGATTGGCCGCGACCTGCGCCTCGAGCTGGCGGTCGCGGATGCTCTGATATTGCTGGTTCAGATTGTCATAGTCGCGCTGCAGATTGTTGAGCGCATAGGCCGCCTGCGGCGAAACCGCGACGAGACGGTCGGCCGCCGCGACATTGCCGGCAAGCTCGGCGCGGCGCTGGTTGAGCATCGCGATCCGCGCGCGGCCCGCATTGAGCTCGGCGGTGAGCGCCGACCCGCCGCGCGACCCCACCGCCTTCGCGCTCTGCCGCAGCCGGGCGACGACATCCTTCGCCGCGACGACGTCGGGATGCGAATCGGCATAAAGCGCCTGGACCCGGTCGAGATTGGCCTCGGCGCGCTGCAGCTCGCCCTGGACCGAATTGTCGGGCATCGCCGCCTGGTCCTGCATCCGGCCCGCCAGCACCGCATTGGCCTGCATCACCCCCTGGATCTCGGCATCGATCCGCGAAATCTCCCCGCGCAGCGTCGCCGCCGAGGACGAACTCATCGCCAGCTGCTCGGGCAGCGCGCCATTATAGCGCTGCCGGACCGCGGTGATCTGCTCCTCCTGCTTCAAGAGCCGCTGGCGCAGCTCCTCGGCGCGCCGCGCCAGGAAGCCCGCCGTCCCCGACGCCTGCTCGGTCCGCCGCCGCATGTCGGCATCGATGAACATGCCCATCAGCTGTTCGGCGACCTTCTGGGTGATCTGCGGATTGTCATAGGCAAAGGTCAGGTTGAACGCGATCGTCGCATTGCCCTTCATCGGGCCGCTGCTCGGATCGACATTGGCGCTCACCAGGTCGACCTTGATCGCATCGCGCATCAGCGCCACCACGTCGGACAGCTGCTTGCTCGACCGCTCCTCGGGATAGAGGTTGTTGCGGTTGATCAGCTCGACCAGGGTGTTGCGCGCCAGGATCTGCTGGCGGATCTTGGCGATCCGCTCGTCGGCGAAGCTCGTCGTCGGCGAGGCGACCAGCGAGGTCGGGATCTGCTGCGATTCGATCAGGATCGTCGCGGTCGATTCATAGACCGGGTCCGCCTGCCACGCATAAATCCCCGCCGCGATCGTCGCCACCACCAGCGGCACCACCAGCCACCAGCGCCGCCGCCAGAAGATCGCCGCGATCTCCTGAAGCCCGAAACCGCCCTGCGGCTCCTCTTCCTCGATGCTCATGCCAGCCCCATGCTCACAACAGTCTCGGTGTCCATCGCAGTTCCGCGCCGACATAGCCCGCATCGGCCTTGCCCAGCCCCATCTCCCGGCGCCGGTAGTTGCCATAGACCCGAAAGGTTAAATGCTCGCCGAGCCGCCGGTTGAGATCGGCGTGCAGCTGCAGGGTGCGCGAACCCGCCGCCACGATCGGCCCCGCGCTGCCGACCACGCCACCACCGCCGACCGGTCGCTCATAATTGCCCGACAGCCCGAACGTCGTCCGCTCGCTCAGCCTGTAGCTCAGCCTGCTCTCCAGCGACAGCCGCCGCCGCACCGTGCCAAGCCCCGTCGCCTGCGACGCCAGCGCCCCCTTGGCGCACAGGTCGAGATAGGCCCCCTCGCGGCAAAGCTCGATCTCGCCGCTCGCAAAAGTCCCCCCCACCGCAGGCCGCGGACCCACCGTCCGGCCGACCGGATCGACCCGCTCCACGCCCCCCGACGCCTTCACCCGCCACGCCGGGCCCAGCCGATGCTCGACCCTCGCCAGCAGCCCCACCACATTGATGTCCGATGCCGCCGAGCGGTTGAAGTTCGCCCGCACCTGCGCACCCAGCCGCGTCGCCTCGCTCAGCGCATGGAAATAGCCCGCCGTGACCCCCAGCGCCCGATAATTGCGCGCCGTCGTCGCCTCGTCGAACCACACCCGCTCATAGCTGGTCCCCGCATTCCATTCGCCCCGCAACCCCGGCCGCCACTGCAGCGACGCCTCGCCGTCCAGCCGGTTGCGCAGGCTCGACGGATCGATCGCCGCCGATATGTCGTCGACCACATCCACCGTCAGCGAACGGTCGTAGGACACAAGCCCCTTGTAGGACAGCGCCTCCGACAGGCGACCCTCGCGCTCCAGCGCCACGTTCCCGGACGTGAAATCATCATAAAGCCGGCTGTAGCGCCTGAACCTCAGCGTCCCCGAAGCCCGCGTCGTCGCCGTCGCCGCCCGCAACTCCCAGCTCGGGCTGACCGAGCCCTCCACCAGCAGCGCCGACCTGCCCGCCGGCCCGATCAGCAGCAGCGGATTGTTCGACGCCGACACCTCAAGCGCCGCCGCAAGCCCGAGCCGGCTGTCCGCCCAGGCCGCGCTACCCGGCACCATCAGACAGACGCCCGCCGCCGCCCCGGCAAGCCCACTCCGGACCACGCCCATCCTCAGGGCACGACCAGAACGTCACCGGCCCGCAGCACCGGCAAGGGCTGCGCCTGCGGTCCCGGCTTCAGGCTGCGCCCCCCCTTCAACGCCTCCGACAGCCGCACCCGCGTCACACTCTGCGTGCCCGGCCCCTCGCTGACCAGCACCGCATTGTCCATATCGGCAAAATCCGCAGGTCCCCCCGCCATGCTCAGCGCCTGCAATATGTTCACGTCCCGCCCGATCGCATAGCTCCCCGGCGCACGGACCTTGCCCACCACATAAAAACGATTGCCGTCCGTGCTCTTCACCGAAACCGTCACCTCCGGCGCCGCCGAACGATATTGCCCCGCTATACGCTGCCGGATATCCGCCGCCAGTTCCTCCGACGTCCGGCCCTGCGCCACCAGCGTCCCCGCCAACGGAAAGGAAAACTTCCCGTCCGGCAATACCCGAACCTCGCGCTGCATCCGGTCCTCGCCCCACACGAAAACCTCCAATCCATCCCCAGGATTGATCCGGTACGAAGCCTCAACCCCAGGTCCCGCCGCCCCTGCAATACCCACAAAACCACAGGGCCCCAACACCAACACCGCCCCCAGCACCAACCTCACACCACCAAAACGACCCATCTCTCACTCCCAAGCAGGCACGGCTGCTCTCCTCATATCCGCATTCGCCGATGACGCACCAACACATTCGTGCGGGGAGGGCATTTCAGCGCAAAGCAGGGGATCAGGTTCCTTGGGAAAGCCCGTCGCGATCGGGCGCATCCATTCGCCGGACCGCTCGCTTCCGTGGCGTCCGACGCGAATCGGTGCTGGCGGCGCGGACGGCAACCGAATCGCGAACACCAATTCCTTTTGCGTCCTCAAATCCTCACTGCCCAGCCTCAGCCCCAAGTCCAATCCACGATGCGCCCGCTTTAGAGAGAGAAGCGAATCTAAAACTATGTCTTTTCAAGGATTTAATATCGACCGGAAAAGGCTAGATGGTGCTTCGACCATTACGAGCTCCTGCCACAATGTTCCATTCCGGGACGTCCGTCGCCGACATAAAGATTAACAAATCATTAGTTTAGCTTGACTCGTTACGCTGCAGTGCGGCTTATAACCGTTGCCGGCAGTGGTAGCACGATTCGTCGCATCGTGCTGCAACAGGGTCATTTGGTCCTCGGCGAGTTTGTGGCGTCAATCACCAGGGCGGCTCGGCCGCCAAGGGGGAAGCGATGAAGATGTTTTCGAAGGCGCTGTTGATCGGTGCCGCAACTTTGGCCGCGATGCCGGCCCATGCCCTTACTTTTGCTGAATTCTCGGGTGCGGGTGCCAATTGGCTTGTCTATACTGGTGTCGCTTCGGGCAATGGCGGCACGCTGACCGGCAACACGACCGTGAATTTCGACGGAACCTGGCTCGGCTTTAATGAACTTGCCTCGGGCACCAAGTTCATATTGTCCGCAACGTCGACCACAGCCCCGAACGAGTGGGCGGACGGCTTTAACTCGACGCAGATCTTCCAGACTGGAACGCTCACCTTCACCGCGTCGAACGCTTTCGCTGCCGCGCATGGTGGCAAGACCAATCTGCTGACCGTCAACTTCACCAACGGTGCGTTGAACGTTACCCCGCTTGGCAGCAAGAATGTGACCTTCGCCGTCACCGATGGCGAGACCCAGTTCGACAGCAGCGTCTCGACGATCACCTATACGTCTGAATATTTCGACTTCACCGGTACTAAAGATAATGACTTCGCGTTCAGCGTGACTGGCACGAGCACTCCGGTCTCCACGCCGAGCGGCCAGAACAATGTTGGTCCCGGCACCTATAAGAACTTCAAGGCGAGCGGTCCCGGCAGCTTCGCGGCTGCGGTCCCCGAGCCCGACCAGTGGGCGATGCTCCTCGTCGGTTTCGGCCTGGTCGGCTCGACCATGCGTCGCCGCCGCAGCATGTCGATGGTCACGGCCTAACACATCCATCGCTTCGGTGAGATACAAGGGCGGCTGGGTCAACCAGCCGCCCTTTTCTTGTGAGGGATAATATGCCAGCCCTTGCGGGCGATCGAGCGACCGCGATTGCCGAACGAAGCGGCGGATCGACGTTTGCGCTCCGTTGCCGCCATGTTGCATGCCGGCAGGTCCAACGCCAATATTGGGGAATGATGATAGCGCGGACCCCTATCCTCGTCCTTGCTGGAACCGTTCTGCTGCTGCCGGGCTGCGGCGAGGAACCGGCGGCAACCCCGCCCGAGATCAAGACCGACACCGCTATCGCCCAGACGGCTGCGCGCCCGCTTCCGACCCGGCTATTGGAGCTCGTTCCGGCCCGCGAGGAGGATAGCGCTCCGCCGGCCGGCGATGTCAGGGCGCTGCTGCCCGAGTGTCATTTCGCGGACGCAGGCACCGGGCCGGAGGCGCGCGGCTCGTGCGATGTGACGGTGGAAGGCAAGCCCGCGACGATCGAAGCGCGGCTGCACGTCACGGGCGAGCAGGCTAGCGCTCTGCGTCTGTCGACGCCGAACGGCGCAAATCTGGGCGCCCCCGGCGGACGATCGACGCTGCGCAGCGAACTCCTCTGCCCCGATGTGACGCTGGTGGCTTCGGCGTCGATCCAGGTCTACCGCGTCTCCACGCCCGGCAAGCGGGACCTCGTCTATCTGGAAAGCCGAGATCCGGCTGGTGGCGAGGCGAGCCTGATCCTGCTGCTCAACCCGGTGGCGTCGGGTGCCGAATGTGCGGCGATCGCGGCGGAATCCGACTTTTTCGAGGGGCACTCCGCCACCCTCGAGCTCGCCAAGCCCGACGCGGCGGCCTCGCCCTTCACCAGCGGAGCAGGCATCGCGCAGGAGCACTCGGAGCAGGACTAGGCCTGCGGCATAGATCAACGCTTATCCTCACGCTCCGCGTCGCGCCTCGACGCTGGGGAAAGCGGTCGGAAGCGGGAACTCCGCCCGCCACCGGCGAGCATTTACCTTTTCGAAAGCCAGCGGGACTATCGTTAGCCGATGAGCTGGCTTCTTCTCGTCCCGGGCATTGTCGTCCTCGCGTGCATACGCGTCCTCATCGAGGGCTATCACCACAGGGCTCGCCGCCCGGCGCCGCCGCTCGACGCTCTTGGCGACGACATCCACCGTCATCTGCTGCTCGGTCGCTCCAGCGAGCGCTGAGCGCCCGTGCGACGATCAGGCGAGAAAGATCACCGCCACCGGGCCAGCGTCCCGGCGACATCAGCACGATAAAGTTCAAGGCTCCTGCGCGGATCGAACCGTTCGAACAGTTGCGGCGCCGCCTCGCTGATGTTGCGGCGCAGAGCGCGATGGTCATGTGAAAGCGCGATGATCGCCTCGGCGATGGCGGCCGCATCGCGCGGCGGCACCGCGCGTGCAACATCGAGCCCGTCCAGATATCCATCGATAGCCGTCTTCTCGGTGAACAGGACCGGCACTCCGGCGAACAGGGCCTCCACATAGACCATGCCGAACGTCTCGTTGAGGCTGGGCATCAACAGCGCCTTATAGCTCGGTAACATGGCGAGCAGATCGGCATTGGCGATCCGCCCCAGCAGCGTCACATGCTGCTCAAGTCCATATTTGGCGACCAGACTTTCCGCATTGGCAACCGACTCGGCAGTGCCGCCGCCGATGAGGTCGAGGTGGAGGGTAGCGTCGCGCGCGACCGCCCGCGCGAATCCATCGAGCAGCCAGATCAGCCCCTTTCGCTTCCAGGTATCGAGATTGAAGATCGACACGAAGCGATTGCCCTCGGGATCCGACAGCGGAATGGTCGGCGCTATATTGCGCACGATGTTGGGAAGCAGCCGTTGCTTCTGATCCAGCCCCGGAATGTGACGACGGAACTCGTCCCTGAACCATGCCGACACGAAATATATCTTCTCGGCATCGCGACACAGGCGGCGCAGAAACGGCCGCAGCTCGGGCTTGTTGCGGACGACCTTGGTCTCGACCTCTCCCCTGACCGAGACGAACAGGGGAACCCGGAAATGCCGGGCTATATACCAGCCCGCAATTCCTTCGAAGGTCAACTTGTGGGCATGGACGAGATCCGGCCGGATGCCCTCCCGGTCGAGAAGCCTGATCGTGCGTCGCGCGGCGGCGCGCATGGCGTGTTTCAGCCCCAGGCCCAGGGGCAGCCCGAAATAGGGAAAGTCGAACAGCCGTCCCGCAGGAGCCGCGCATTCCGTTACGCCGAGCCGCGTCAGCCGCGGACGGCGACGATAGGCGATCACGACATTGTCATAGTCGGTCAGTTCGTCCACCATCCATTCGATGGCCGTCGTCGTCCTCGGCCGCTGAGGGGTGTTATAGTCGACCGCAAGGTGCAGGATGGTCGCGCGGTTGGTCATCTTGCCGATTTCATCCGAGGCTGAGGGAGGCATCTGGGTCGGATACCGGGTCAGGCGCGGGCAGCGGTGTCGAACGCCGCCTCGAGCCGGGCAAGATTGACCTCATCGGTAAATTCCTCCGCGACCCGCTCGCGGGCTTTGGCACCGATGGCGGCCCGCAGCGAAGCATCGGCCGCCAATTTTTCGATCGCGTCCGCCAGGGCGGTGACGTCATCCGGCGCGACGAGCAGCCCGGCACCGTCGGTCACCAGCTCACGGATCGACGGCAGGTCGCCAGCGATCACCGGACGAGCTGCGGCCATCGCTTCCATGAGCACGACGGGAATCCCATCGCGGTCGCCATTCGTCGCGGTTCGGCAAGGCAGCGCGAAAATTCCCGCACTCCGGATCGCCTCAAGGCATTGCTCATGAGGACGCGAGCCCATGAAAATCGTCTGCCCGGTAATGCCAAGCGTTGCTGCAAGCGCCTCGAGCCGTGCCTGCTCCGGCCCACCGCCGACCACACGCAGCCGCCATCCGTCCGGCTTCGCCGCCGCGAAGGCGCGCAGGAGCAGATCGACACCTTTTTTCGGCACCAGCCGTGCCACCGTGACCAGTTCACGGATATCGCCTTCGATGATGTCCGGCATGGCAACCGAGCAGCGGATGACCGGCAGGCGGTCCTGCTCCAGGGGCACGATCGAACGGTAAAAGCCGCGGTGCCAGTGGCTGATGCAGCTTACGAACGCCGCCCTGCGCAGCTTGAACGCGAGCGCGGCCCGGTCGACGAAGAGATCGGCGGCGTGGCCGGTGAAGCTGAACCGTGCCCCCAGCGCCCGGGCGATGTACAACGCCACCGTCGCCGGCACATGCGCCATATGCGCATGGACATGGGTGATGTTGCGGTCCCGCAGCCTGCGGGCCGCAGCGATGCCCATCGCGGCTTGAACGAGATGCTTGGCCCGGCTGACCGGCGTCGGATGATCGGCGGTCAGCGCATCCACGACCGAGCGTACGAGCAACAGCGGGTGACGCAGCAGCGCCCCTGGCAAGCTCCGGAAGCTTTCGGCCGAGTAAATGACCACCGCCTCCGCGGCCAGCGGGCCTAGCGTGATATCGGCGGCATGGCTGTCCGGTTTATGCACGCTGGCAATGGCCACCTGCCGCCCGCGCGACCTCAGACCCAATATTTCGCGATAGACGAAGGTTTCCGACAGCTCGGGCAAGCGCGCACCGACATATAGCACGCTTCCCCCTGGCGCCCCTTGGTCAGGAAGCATCTATTCTGGCCCGCCCTCGATGGAATATGCGTGACTTTGCCGCAATTTCTGCCCAGAGGCAACCGCGCACGCAGCAGGCCGAAAGGCGCGCTCGATCATCCAGGGGGCGTTCAGTTGGTGGAGCGACTTGAGAAGGCGGTAGATGGCTATCCGGTGCCGCCGGCGTGGGTCGTCGGTGCGCGATCGATGCTGGTCGATCGTGCCGTCCCCCGCCTCGAATTTCTGTGGATGCCGAAGACCATCCAGCCCGGTGGTTCGATCGCGTTGATCCGCGACGAGCGCGGATGCGCGCCGGAGCGCAAGCGGGGCTGGAAGATCCACGCGCATCGCCTGCTCCGCAAGGATGGGGGCGTGCAGCCTGCCGCCGGGCCGATCGTGGATCTGCGGCTGAATTCGCCGGAGAATTGGGCGCACGCCCAGATTTTCCATCTGCCCCTGGCGCAGATGGCACGCCAATGGCTCGGGACGACGCCAACCGTGCTCCTTACCTTCGGCACGCCGCGATTCATCCGCGCGCTCTACGATCATTTCGGCTTCCCGGTGATCGCCACCGAACGACCAGTGCGCGGAGACATTATCACGCCCCGGCTTTCGGCCTTCGACGTACTGCGTCCGGTACGACGGCAGCTGGTCGAGGGGCTGGTCGAGGATCTCGACCGGCGCCGCGCGGCGGGCGAACTTCCCAGTGATCTGCCCCGTAAGATCTTCGTCGTCCGCGCCAAGACACGCCGCATCCAGAATGAGGCCGAGATAGAGGCTTATCTGGCCGGCCAGGGCTACACGAAAATTTTGCCCGAAAAATTGTCGGCGTCGGCGCAGATCGAGTTGTTCAACCACGCGACCGACATAGTCGCGATCCATGGCGCCGCGCTCGCGCCGCTCTTGTTTCGTTCGGCGAGCCAGCCGCCCTTCAATTTCGTCGAAATATTGACGCCTGGCCATATGGCGACGTCCTATCGCCTGATGGCCGCCCAGGTCGGTGGCCATTATGTCGGCGTCAGAGGCCGCATCAAGCCGGAGATGGTCGAGCCTTCCTACCAACTGGACCGGACGTATTCGATCCATTCCCTCGACGACTTTACCGTGGACATCGAGAGCGTGAGAGCCGCACAGTCCATTCTGGCCGAGGGCGGGCCACCCGACGTCGTTGCCTGATGCGATTTGCGCCGATCCCGAAGCTGGGTCGCCTCGCCGGGGCGGCGAAAAGCCCCACCGCTGCCGTGGTCGGCACGGTCGCCCTGTCGAATTTCGTGCGGATTTTCTCGAGCGCGGTGCTGACCCGGCTGCTGACGGCCGCCGACTATGGGGTTGTCGGCATAATCACCTCGCTCACCTATATCATCGTGATGCTGTCGGACTTCGGCTTCTTCGCCTTCGTCGTGCGGCACAAGGACGCGGACGATCCACGCTTTCTCGATGAGGTCTGGACGATTCGCCTCATTCGGGGCGCGGCGCTCACGGTGATCCTGATCGCATTGGCCTATCCTTATGCGCTATACACCGGCAAGTCCGTGCTCGCGCCCGCGATAGCGGTCTGGGCCCTCAACCAGTTGCTTGAAGGCTTCACCTCAATGGCCTTTGCCCAGGCCGTCCGCCGCGGCATGGTCGCGCGGCTCAGCTGGATGGAGTTCGGGATCAACATTGTGCAGGTGGCAATCGCTATCCCACTCGCCGTGATCCTCCACAATTACTGGTCAATCGTGATTGCGGGACTTGCCAGCAGCGTGGTCAAGATCTTTGCATCCTACCGGTTCTTCCCCCACTCGCGGCGGCAGCTGGCCTTCGATATCCAGCGCAGTGCCGAGATGTGGCGCTTTTCTCGCTTTATCGCGGGATCGAGCTTCCTGACCCTGCTGCTGGGTCAATCCGACAAGCTGGTGCTGAGCAGGATATTGCCGCTCGCCCTGTTCGGCATATACAGCATCGCGACGCTGCTGGCGCTGGCGCCGCGGGCGATGGTCTACCCCTATTGCAATCGCATCCTTTACCCGGCCTATTCTCATCATTTCCGAGAAGCGGGCCTCGCCGGCTTCGCGCGATGCTATTATGGCACGAGGCGGCTGGTCTCGCTGCTCTATGCCTTCGCCTTGGGCGGCCTGATCGGCTGTGCACCATTGGTCATCGCTATATTATATGATGATCGCTATGCCGGCGTCGCGCCCCTGCTGCGCATCGTCGCCATCTCGGCGGGCTTGTTGCTCAATAATGTCGCAGCCGAGCAGGCAATGATCGCGGTCGGCCGCGTGAAGGCCCCGTTCCAGATCAACTTGATCCGCTGCGCATGGCTCGGGGGGATGGGCACCATCGGCCTGATCGTCGAGGGGCCCATGGGAATTGTCTGGGCGGTCGGCACCATGGAAGTGGCGGCGACGCTGTTCGCATGGTTCCTGCTGTTCCGCATCGGCGCGTTCCGTATCGGCGAGGAGTTGTTCGCTCTGGCCTGCCTCGGCGCCGGCGCTTTGGTGGGCGTGGTCGCGGGCAGTGCGATATTAAGCCTCGGCATTTTGTGAAACCGGCGATGCGGCTGCCGACCCTCGAGGCCCCGTCGCCCGCGCGATCATTGCGATGCCTATGATGGTCGCGAGCGGCTGCGGTTAGACTAGCCGCGATGAGCTTCGACCATATGAAGACGCGATTTATGCGTCGCAGACCTGGTTCGAAGCGGCGCTCACCGGCAAAGCGATAGGTCGCGAGCGCCGCGTCGCCACCGCGTTGGCGTTCGCGGCGGATTTTAAGCACGTCACCTCAGAACAGATGCGAACTCGGGCTCAAGGCTCGCGACGTAGCGGGTCGACAAATGCCCGTGGTCGGCGAAGATCGCCTCGCCGTTGATGATGTAGGGGCACCTATCGGTCTCGCAGAGATGTTCATGTATCTTGAGAACGCGGACGTTCGGACGATGAGACATTTCGTCAAGCGCGGTCAGTGCCGGGCCCATCAGGGTCTCGAAGCTCTGCCGATCATAGGCGGTCGGGTGTATGAACCTACCATAGAATTGCAGTTCGCGCGCGGAGACGCTTCCGACCTCGAAACCCGGTGCGGCGATCGGGCCAATGATCGTCACCGTTTTGCCGGCTGCGACAAGCGCATCTACCGATGCGGTGAGCTCCGGCAATAGCGTCGCGAAATGAGCGGCTGGCTTCCGCTGGCCGTTGGCGTTCCACAAGGTCTGGAAACTATACTGGCCCCAATTGAAGGCGATGACGACGTCCTTCGCCGGGAGCTTCCTGATCGCTTCCAGGTTGAGCGGCTGGTCGCGAGCGCAGTGGACATTGGCATTGAAGCCGGGAACGGGGGCGCAGGAGCGGGCGAGAATCAGCACCACCTTGCGAGGTGCCACGGCGGCGGCGATCGCCGGCCCGTACATCTCCGCATTACTGTCTCCCCATAATATGACATCGGCGTGGCGAGGTTCGGAATCGCCGCCGAGCGGCGCGCATGCTCGAGAGCCGCCAAAGGGTCGCGTGTTCAATATCGGGCATCGCACGACATCGCCATTTGTGCGGTTCAGTGCGGCGACTTCGGGCGGCACGCGCGAAGGCAGGCCATCGGTGGCCAAGGCTGCGATGCAGGCGCAGACGAAAGCGACCGGACCGATCGCGTAGATATATTGGAGCTTGCCGGGATTGCGACCGCGGAAGGGCCGCTCGACAAAACGCCAGGACAGGGTCGCGAGAACCGTCGCGATCACCAGCGCGAGCAGGCTCAGATGAAGTGGCGGCGTATCGATGGTGACATAGGCGAGATAGGCCAGAAGCGGCCAGTGCCACAGATAGAGCGAATAGGAGATCAGCCCGATGAACAGCACCGGCCGTAATTCGAAAAAGCGCGAGAGATGATGCCGCCCGTCCATCCCGGCGACGATCACCGCCGCGCTGCCGAGCACCGGAGCGAGCGCCGCGATCCCCGGAAAAGGCGTGCGCGCATGAAAAGTCAGCACCCCAAGGAGGATCAAAGCGAGACCACCGCCGGCAAGCACCGTGCGCAGCGCGATCGACGTGATACGCGGTACCGCTCCGAGCGCGATCAGCGAGCCCACCCATAGTTCCCAGGCGCGCGTGGGCGACAGGAAGAAGGCGAGCGTCTGCTTGCCCGTCTGGACGCAATAGACCGAGATCAGGAACGAGACGACCGTCAATATGCCGACGAGGATCGCTACCTTGCGGCGCTCCCAGCGCCGTGTCGCAAGCATGATCAGGGGAAACAGGACGTAGAATTGCTCTTCGACGGCCAGCGACCAGGTGTGAAGCAGCGGTTTAATCTCGGACGCGGTGGCGAAATAGCCCGACTGTTGCCAGAACAGGATATTCGACGCGAAGCCGAGCGTGGCGAGGGTGCTGGTGGCCAGATCCTCCAGGTCGCGTGGCAACAGGATCACATAACCGACGACCAGGCAGACCAGCAGCATCGCGAACAGCGCCGGCAGAATGCGGGCGGCGCGGCGGATGTAGAAGCGGATGATCGAGGGATCGTCGCGCAAAATGCCGGTGATCAGAAAGCCGGAGATCACGAAGAAGACGTCGACCCCGACATAGCCGCCACTGACGCCCGGAAGCCCTGCATGAAACAGAAGGACGCTGCCGACGGCGACGGCACGGAGCGTGTCGATATCAGGCCTGTACGCTTTGGAATGCACCGCAACGCTCACTTCAGCCCCCTTTTTGCTGCACCGCCACATCGCCGCGCAACCCCGTCGACTGATAAGCTGGCTTTTCGTAAGCTCAAGCAATTCCAGCGGTGCCCGATAACGTCGCGTAGCTATGCTGACCCGAGGGTGGGTACCGCCCTGACGAACTCAGGGCTATGTGGAACCGTGTGGCATTCCCGCTGACGCCCGGAGCATTCTTCGCCAGTTTCCACTCGAAATGATTCGGCGGGCGAGTAGTTCAGAGCCAGCAACCGTGAAATGGTCTGCGTCAAACATTAACGGCGTGCCATTTACAATCGTAGGACAGCCCTTGGAACAGAGCGCATCGTAAGCCGATAAGAATTCAGCTCCATTGGCGGCAGTGATGCGCCGAAGCTCACCGTCGAAGCGGCGCGGACTGTCCTCCTCCGATTTTGCCGGAAGCGTTGACTCGTTTCGCTCGATAGCAAATGCGATCAAGCGAGGAAGCGGAGCTTTATACTGAGCGCCCGGGCCGATCAGAATAACGGGAACTCCTCGCGCTCGTAGTGCCGAAAGGGTGCGAGCCAGTGGTTTGAGCTTAGCTTGCTCCCAAGTTGCCGAGATAATAATCAGGTCTATGGTTTCTTTCTCAAGAACTTTGGTAAAAACATGGTGCCATAGGGCGTCACACGTTGGTGACGTCGGACTATCTAATACTGGGACACAATTCCATCCCGACGCAGTGGCCTGCATAACATTAACATCTGGCGCTGCACGCGACAGGCCTGCCCAAAGATGAGCGGCATGACTGTTACCGAGCAGAAGAACATTTGGCTCATTTGCCTTTGGCGTAACGCAACCCGCGGAAATCAGGGTCTCCACCGATTGACCGGGCCGCAGAAAGCAACTGCCTTCGCGGAACGGCTGCTTCGGAGAATAGTCCAAAAAGGCAGCCGCGTGCACCGCCGCCGAGCTGAAGCGCGACGCGAACCCCTTATTAACGAGGAATAACCCCGCTATCGCACAGACGACTGCAATTGTCGCCGGCGCCCAGGACGCCGTGGCTGAATTGGAAAAGCGAGTCTTGCGCAGTGGAGTTTCAACCCAATACCAGGATAGAAAGGCGAATAGATAGGTGGCGAAAAAGAGGGCACCTTGCCATGCCAGAGACAGCTTTGCTGTAGGTAGATAATAATGCGCGAAAACAATCAGCGGCCAATGCCAGAGGTACAATGAAAAGGAAATTTTTCCGGTCCACACAAGTGGCGCCGACTGCAGCAAGCGACTGATCCAAGACGTGCCGGAAATTCCGGCAACTATGACCAAGGCAGCTCCCAAACAAGGAGGGATCGCAGCCAGGCCGGGAAACGGCGTGGTTGGTTGATAGCCGAAGATCGAAATCATCATCGCGGCGAAGCCCAATGAGGCCAGAACCTCTCGCACAGCTTGGCGAGGGACTACCGCATCGGTTCGTAACAGTGCGATGCCAACTCCGAGCAACAATTCCCATGCGCGCGTGGGAAGAAGATAAAAAGCAGCGTTCGGATAATGAGAGACAAAATATATCGACAAGAGCAGGGATAAAACGATGCCGAGCCAGATTATACCAGGAACAATTCGCCCCTTCCAACGATGCAGCCCCCACGCGAGAAACGGAAAAAAGAGGTAAAATTGCTCCTCTATTCCCAAGGACCACAGATGAAGCAAAGGGCGGTCTATAGCGCTTTGCTCAAAGTATCCTGCCGTACTATAGAAATAAATATTCGCGCTAAAAAGTGCCGATGCGATCAAGGAGCGTGCGTAATTTTCAAGGTCACTGGGCAACAGGATGAACAGAGATGCGAAACTTGTTACCAGCAAACAAAGGGTTAGGGCTGGAATGATACGCCGTATGCGCCGAACCCAGAAGTCAGCAAACGAGAATTTCTGCTGGTCGAGTTCCGATATAATAATACCGCCAATTAAGTACCCCGATATGACGAAGAATATATCCACGCCTACGAAGCCGCCAGAGAAACCCTGCGTGCCAAGATGAAATAAGATTATCGGGATAACCGCCAGGGCTCGAAGACCATCGACGTCACGCCGATACGATATTGCCGCCATCTTCTGATCCCGCCTGAGGTTTAGGCCTGAGATTTTCTCACCATTCGACAGTCAAACTCGATCACCCGACCATCCTCAGTACGATTTACCACGATAAGATCAACCAATTCAAAACCCATTTCCTCGTAAATAGAAAGCGCTTTCAGATATGGCGTCATATTCTCGTATATAGGTATAACTGACACTTCCGACTGCATGGCGACAATATTCGCCAGCCACTTTCCAGAGCCGCGCAACACGGGAATATCAAACCCTTGCGTGTCAATCTTTATAAAAAGACGTAATTTCTCAGGATCTTCGAATAGCCGGCCGAGCACATTGTCGAGCCTCTCGACAACTACGTTTATCGCTTCCCGGTTTGCGAAACCGATAGCTGGCTCAAGAAACGAGCTCATGGTTGATCCGCCGCCAGTGGTAAGCAGCACATTGAACGGGCGAACTTCGACCGTCTCGCCAAGAGCGCAGCGCTCTACCGACCAGAGGGAATCGCCCTTAGATTTCGCCTCGATCTTATCAGCATTATGAGGCTCCGGTTCGAACGAAATGATTCTGCCATCATAACCCGCACGGCGCAGCCGGTAGGCAAACCAGCCATGATGCGCGCCCACATCCAACACGCAATTGATCCTATGTTTACGCAGCAACTCGATCAACCGAGCTTCCTGGTCGAAAGTGGCAAGACGCCGAGGTAAGGAAACCCCCCAGCTAATTAGTTTATAGCCCGCGGCATTCAATAACTTACCAAGCATTGCTTAGCCTTCCACGGGCGTATATTGAGGTAGAATCGTGTCACCAGCCAAATTTTTAAATTCTCACGTTCGCTCAATGGCGGCCGTATATAATTGGTCCAGATGGGCAGCCGCCACATCAATACCATAGAGATTCTCAATATGATCGTGCGCCGCGGCTCCCGCGACGCTTATTCTTTCTCGATTCTTAGCAAGGGATGCGACTATTTCGACTAGTCCGCCTCGGAGCTGGTTCTGTGTATCGATGAACGGGTCACGCGCATTTGCTTTGCCAACATGCATCCAACGGCGATCTTCGTTCAACGGAAGTGGGATCGTCCAGCCCGTCTTACCATCAATCACCAACTCTGGAAGCGCGAAGACGTTGCTGGAGATCGTGGGTATGCCGCTCATAGCTGCTTCGGCCACCACCCATCCCAGCGATTCATCCATGGTGAGAAAGGACAGTAGATCGTGAGTTGCCATAAGCCGGCGTACTTCGGCATTCGGCAGCGCCATATGGTGGGTAACCCAAGATTGGGCGAGCAAGTTTCTTACGCGATGGGTATCAAAAATTATTCCTGGCGCGACATAACAAGACGCTTCGGGCTGGCCGATCACGGTAACTTCGACCTCGATCCCGTCGCGGCGCAATCGCTCAGCACCCTCGAGCGTCGGCTCCAGGCCCTTTCGAAGTCCTGCTGTGCCTACGAACAAAATTCGGATCGGCGCGCGTTCGTCCCTTGCACAAAAGTCCGCGGCGGGTGCAACGGGGACCGTGCCACGGAAAACTTCGACTTTCTGCTCGAGTTCATGAAATCCTAGGCCCGTTGCCCGTCGTAAGAAATAGGCACGTGCGGCATCGCTCAGCGGCCAGATGCCTCGACATCGGCTTGAAGCAAGCCGGTTCAAGCCTGCTTTGACTTGACGCTCGGTTGGGTGGCCCAGAAAACGCGGGAGCTCCATTTCCGCACTAACCACGAATGCACGGTTAAGAGGTAATTGGTTGAAGGTATGGACAAGGTCCACCCCTGGACCAATGACGTAGGGTGACTGCTGCCAGTACGTCCCCTTACGTTCCAGCCGCTCGAGAGGGAGATGGCGCAACCACACATAGCGATGCCCCTTAGCGGGGATCATATATGAAACTCGCTCCAGCCCGTAGGATGGAGCGAGCACCGCTATTATCCTGCCCTCATCACGAGGGATTGGAGAAATAAAATGCCGTCGAGGCACCGACGCAGCTGCCGATTTTTCAGAGGTGCCAGCCGAATGCGATCGTGTTGGCTGAAGAGCGAAATTCTTGGTTCGCACGCTAGGGACGTTCAAAGCCGGAATGAGAGACGCCGTTCAGGCCAAGGGCGACTAGGGCAGCACCAAACGACTTCATCATAGGTCCACTGTTGCAATTCGGGTTATCCGCGTCAAGGTAACCAATGTGATGCCTGGCGTCGTCTTTTCCGCGGCATCTGGCGGTCGGGAGCCCGCAAGGGACCGAACCATCTTACGTATCTTGCGCTTGGCCGGCAACTGATAGACGGTCATCATTATTGTCGCTATCGGCGCGGTCGATCTCTCCTGCTTGCTGAGGCTATGACGCAGAGCGCGGTCGATCAGATCCAGATGGGTGTACGCGATCGCGCTTTTTCTGTATGTTCGTGGGTTCATAGGGAGTTGTCGTGACAACCGCAAAATCGCACCGCTTGTGGCTGAAGGTCCTTTTGGTCACGTTGGCGACAGGCGGGCTGTATTGGGACTTTTCCGAAGGCGGCGCAGGCGAAGTGCCGGCACGAACGAGTTCTGCTTCGGCTGCCCCGACGCGAGTCGGCATGAACCTCGGCGCGCTAAATTACTGGTCGCAGGAATTTCCATTCGCGGACATCATCGACAATGCTGAGATCAAGGTGGCCGGAGAAGGCGGCTGGAAGAATCCTGAGGGGCTGATCTCGCGGAACGCCGGCGGCTATCCGGTCGGCGTACCTGCCGGCACCAAGCTAATCGTGATCATCAAATCCGGCGGCGGCGACATATTGCCAGTCGGACGCTATAAATGCACGATCTCGCCGGGCTGGGACGTGCGACCCAGCCGGGTTGCGCGAGTGCGTTCCACGTCCCGAGGCTTTGATCTCGAAATATTGCCGCCTCCCGTAAAAGGGGGCCTCTATTTGACGTTAACCCCGAGCGGGCAGCAGGCGGATCTCAGCGAGCTTTCGTGCCGCTCGGCGGCCGTCGGACCGAACGACATCTTCAACCCGGCCTTTCTGGCCGATAACAAGCATTTTTCCGTCATTCGCTTCATGGACTGGATGAAGCCCAATCTAAAGCAGCGGATGAAATGGAGCGAGCGTACCACACCCGCGAGCTTTAGTCAGACTTCGCAAGAAGGGGCTGCGGTCGAATATATGGTGGCGCTCGCCAACCAACTTAAGGCCGACCCCTGGTTTACGCTGCCTCTTGAAGCCGATGACGAATATTATCGCGAATTCGCGACGTACGTGCGGGATCATCTCGACCCAGGTCGAAAGGCTTATGTGGAGGTATCTAACGAGGTCTGGAATGCTGTGTTCGAGCAGACCAAGATGGCCATTGCGGAGGGAAAGCGGTTATATCCGGGGAAGGCAGATTGGGAAGCGAACTCGCTATACTATGCTGACCGCATCCGCGCCGTGATGGCGATCTGGGGCGCGGTATTCAAAGGGCAGCCCGGGCGAATCGTGCGTGTCTATGCGACGCAATTGGGTAGCCGGCGCCACCCCACCACGGCATTATCGCACAAGGATACCGTTAAGTTCGTCGACGCGATGGCGATCGCCCCCTATTTCGGTCCACCAAGGGGCATACCGCGGCCCGGTGTTGACGCGACTGAATATGTTCTTTCGCATGGTGACGAATTTATCGATCACACCATCGGGAAAGCTTTGGTTAGCAAAGAAGTGGCAAAGAGCTTTGGCTTATCGTTGATAACCTATGAAGGCGGTCCGGATTATGTCAGTTTCAATCGCAGGCTGATGGCTGACTTCGCCAAGGCTGAGCACGATCCGCGCATGTATGACATTTACATGAAATTCCTGCGGCGCTGGCGCAATGAGATCGGGGGCCTATATGTTGCCTTTGACTCCGTCAATCAACGATACGGCCATATGCTTTACACCGGGCAGCCGCTAAGCGAGGCGCCCAAGATGCGCGCGCTGGTCGATTTCATCAAGGAAAGCAAGACTGGCCAAGCTAATGCCGGCTGACGGTTTGTGGCGCCCCTCCAAACTCGTATTTGAGGCACGAATGCCGTGTATTTCATAAAGGGATTCGCCTTTCTCGCTACGATTTTATCCATTGGATTTTTTGCGTGGCGATCACTGGTCGATCCTAAACTCCACCGGTGGACTGATCTCCGATTTGCGGTCGCTATTCCACTCGCTGCGGTAGGATATCTGGCGCCCAATATTTGGGTATATTATGCCTCCGTCACCGGAGCGATGATTTTTCTACCCCGGTCGCGGATAGAGGCGGCATGCTTCTTTATCGTTATTTCCCTCATGCTACCTCTGGTTTCCTTCGAAGTACGCGCCGGTTCGATGTTACTGATGCAGATGACAACGGTTCATGCAGCCGCGCTCGGTTTGATTGCCGCATTTCGTTTTCCTTCCTATCCTTCCCGAATACGCGTGGCCTCGTCGCGGTATGACGCACTTGCTTTTGCGATGACCGCGATATTGTTCATCATCGACTGCCGCTCGGCCGATACAAGTTTTACGACGGCTATACGTTTCGCGATGGCCCACGGAATGACGTTTTTCTTGCCTTATTATTTTCTTACCCGGTCTCCGCTTACGGAGCAGGATCCGCGGCGGCTGGTTCATTGCATTGCAATGATCGGCTTCATGCTTGCTATTGTAGCGATTTTTGAATCAGTTAAGCATTGGCCTTTGTATCAGATCATGGACCGAAATCTCGATATAGCCGGCCGCAGCAAGTCGATGAACGTCCGCGCAGGATTTCTGCGCTCACCCGGCCCCTTCTTTGAATCGACGACGTTCGGCGTGTTCCTCGCCGTCGCCACTACGATGGTGATCGCGAGCCGATCATTATTTCGTTCAAAGCAGGCCTATTGGACCTCCGCGGCGATTTGCGTGATAGGGACCGGCGCTACGATGGCACGCAATGCATGGCTTGGGCTGATCATCGGCATGGTTTTAATTACACTTTATCGGGGGCGGTCGGAGCGCTTTTTTGCCCTAACCTTAGGGGGCCTGCTTGGCATGGCAGTTCTCAGTCTTGTTGCAAGCAACTCTACCCAGGTTGGAGAACTCGTCGGTTCAGAGGGGCACGCCGCAGCCACTACGGACTACAGAGAAGATCTTTTTAGAAATAGTATTCCGCTAATCTTAAAGAAGCCGCTTATCGGCTGGTCCTATACTGATGTTCGTGCGTATATGCGCCCGATAATGGGATCAGGAACATTGAGCGTTGATTATGTAAATAGTTACTTGTTTTTTGCAGTTGTTTCGGGGATCGTAGGATTTTTGATTTTTGTTATATATTTATTCTATTCTCCATGGAGAATATACTTATTACGTCCAAAAATAAAGGGGTTTTTATGGGAGTATGAGGTTGCGGCTGCGCTCTTTGCCTCAGGCGGTGCTTTCATAATTATGGTTGGCTTCACTAGCTATTATGAGCGCATGCCCCTGTTTGGTGTTCTCTTGATTTCTCTCTCGCGTCAGCTTGAACTGTGGTCGAAAAACAGGCTTGAACTGGGACGGCCCAACAGAGCGGCCGTGGTCAGCACGGCGCACGAAGAGTTCGTCGAAGGAATGGCGGGGTAGATTCATACGCTGTCCGGAGCCGTCATGCTCTGGACCGCACGAATAGGGCTCCGCAAGGTTCAGGAATAGATGATGTCGTCAGCTGCGCAATATGAACTGGTCGCCATCGAGAAGCTGGCCTCGGTAAACTACCTTGAGGAGATATTCCACTGCTATGCTTCGGGCAGGATCGCGGTACCCGTGGACGCATCCGGCGCCGCCCCGGCCGGCCATGAATTCGCTGAGCGTGTACCCGTCCGCAGCGGTGGCGGCTGGTTCATCGCCAATCAGGCGCCGATCATCGACGATCGACCCGCCCAGATAAGCTTCAGCTCGGGTACGACGGGCATGCCCAAGGCGATCCTGCTGTCCCATCGCGCACTCGCCGATGTGACTAGCAGGCTGGTCGCGGTGATGGGGATGGATTCCGAAATCGCCGAATATCTCGGTGTTCCGCCCACCTATTCGTTCGGGCTGGGCCGCGCGCGGGCCGTGGCGGCGGTCGGTGGCAGGCTCTATGTGCCGCCACGTGGCTTCGATCCGGTCGAATTTGCCCGGATGCTCGGCGACGGATCTGTCAATGCCTTCTCGGCGGTTCCGACGATCCTGCGGGTGCTGATCGCCAATCGCGAGCTTATCCCCGCCGATGCCGGACAGCGATTGCGTTGGCTCGAAATCGGCAGCCAGCCAATGAGCGCGGCGGACAAGCGCACGGTCTGTGAGATTTTTCCCAATGCTAGGATCATCCAGCATTATGGCCTGACCGAGGCTTCGCGCACGACTTTCCTCGATCTCCACGAGTCCAGCCCGGACCATCTTGCCAGCGTCGGCAAGGCGATCGGCGACACCGAGATCCGCATCGGCGATGACGGCCGCATCCATATCCGCGGGCCACATGTCGCCGACGGGCTGCTGACGCCACACGGGCTCGAGCCGCTGACCGATGCCGAAGGATGGCTTCGCACCAGCGATCTCGGCCGGATCGACGGGGACGGCTATCTCTATTTTCTCGGCCGGGCGGACCATGTGCTGAATGTGGGCGGCATCAAGGTGTCGGCGGAACTGTTCGAGGAACGGCTGGCGATCGAGCTGGGCAAGGCATCGGCGGGGGTAGCGGTAGCCGGCATGGCCGATGCGATGCGGGGCCAGGTCGTGGGAATCGCTCATTTGCCGGCTGTCCTGCGCGACAGCGTGGCGGGCGGCGTGAAGAAGATAGCGCCGGAATTCGGAATTCACCTTCCGGATGTGCGCATCGTCGAACTCGAGAGCATCCCGCGTACCGAGACCGGCAAGGTCCAACGGGGTCTGCTGTCGTCCTTGCTCGACGGGAAGGGGGAAGCCACCACCATTGCCGCGGCTGACCCGCCCGAAACCGGTCATAGCGAACATGAGGGGCAGATTCTCCGCATCTGGCGCGAGGCGCTTGGTATCGCGGAGATCGGGCGCGACGACAGTCTTTTCGACGTCGGCGGCGATTCGCTTTCGGCAATCAACGTCATGCTCAAGATGGAGCGCGCGGGCATCGCGCCGGAGATCACCCAGCAGATTTTCGAAGGACGTACCGTCGCCGAGATTGCCGCCCGCCTGGACGGCCGTGACGCTGGGGCTCCGGCCGTTAACCGCGTGGAGACCAGCGACGCGATCAACCTGACCCGGGCGTTGATGGTGGCGGTGGTGATCGGCGGGCACTGGCTGCCATTCGTCCTCGTCCGGACCGGCGAATGGGCGGAGCTTCTGGTCAGATGGTCCAACCCGATCTTCCGGTTCGGCACCCCGGGCTTTGCGATGATGTACGGCCTGGGCCTGACCTTCTTCAACATGGCGCTCTTGCGAAAAAATCCGGACCGGTTGAAGAGCAACCTGCGAACCAACATGACCATCGTCGCCGGGGGCGTGCTAACGCTGGCGGTGTTCAGGGCCGTCGACCATCAGATCGAAGGGAACACCATTACGCCGAGCAACGTGCTCTTCGGCGTTCTCTTCGCCTATTTCCTGCTGATCGCGACCGCTGGCATCCATCTGCGCTGGCTCGACAAATCGCGTACCCCGGTCCTGGCCGCGCTGCTGCTTGCCCTGACGGCGCTCATCATATCCAGCATCCTGCGCAGCTATTGGCGCCACGCCGACACGGAAGGCTTCCTGGATCTCGCTCGCCTGATGATCGTGGCCAAATATGGCTATCCGGAAATGCTCGGATATGCGGGAATAGGCATGGCGATGGGCCTGTGGATCAGCCGCAGCCGCGAGGACCCGTTGCTCGCCCGACATGCGGCGCTCGCCGGATTGGTGCTGGTCGAGCTCTCGCTGCTGCTCAGCATCACCCTCGGTCAGTCGGAGCTCTGGTTCGCGGGCGGGGCATCGAGCATGACGATCATAGCTTATGCCGGCATGATCCTGATGATGTTTGGCGGCATGCTGTGGGCGGTTCGAGCCGAACTTTTCACTGGCGTCATGAAAGTGCCGGGCCGGATACTCATGATGATCGGCATGCTTAGCTTCATGGCCTATGTCGGGCATGAGGTGGCGATGTCGCTGCACGGGATATTGCACGCGCTCGGTACCCATTATGGTCTGTCGATCGCGCTTTCGGTAGGCTCGTTCCTGCTGTTGTTCGGAATAGCGGTGCGACGGCTCTACAGGCTCTATTATGGCGGCTAGCGCCGGGTCGAAGGTTGCCAGCGTCGTCGTGAACTATCGCACGGCGGCGCTGGCGGTTCGCTGTGTAACCGCGCTGGTGGCCGAGCGTGCCGCATTGCCCGGCTGGCGGGTCGTCGTCGTCGATGGCGGCTCGGCCGACGGCTCGGCCGACCGGCTGCGTGAGGCTCTGCGCCAGGCCGCCTATCGCGACTGGGTCGAACTGCTTCCCCTCGACATCAATGGCGGCTTCGGCTGGGCCAATAATCAGGCGATGCTGAGGCTGATGCAGGGCAGCGACCCACCCGACTTCATCCACCTGCTCAATCCCGATACCGAGATCGAGCCCGGCGCCGTGACGCGCCTTAAGGATTTTCTGCTGGCGCGGCCCGAAGTGGGCGCGGTCGGCAGCCAGTTGCTCGAACCCGATGGTTCGCCGACAGGGTCGGCCTTCACTTTTCCTTCGATCAGCGGCGAATTGGCGCGCGGCGCGCGTACCGCTGCGATCTCGCGGCTGCTTGGCGTCCGCGAGACCGCGCTGAAACCGCGCGAACAACCATGCGAGGTGGACTGGGCGACGGGCGCCAGCGTGATGTTCCGCGTGGCTGCCCTCAAGGACAGCGGATTGTTCGACGACGGCTTCTTTCTCTACCATGAAGAGGTGGAACTGATGTGGCGGTTGCGGCGCGCCGGCTGGTCGGTCTGGCACGAGCCCGCCAGCCGGGTAAAGCACATCGGCGGTGCCGCGACCGGTGTGCACAGCCGTCCGTCGATCGGGGCGCCACGGCCGCGCCGCCCCGCCTATTGGTATCGCTCCCGGCGCCGCTTTTTCGCGCTGACGCGCGGACGGGTCACCGCGCTTTCCGCAGGGCTGGGCTGGGTGGTCGGCCACCTGCTCTGGCGCGTACGCGCCGCCCTGGGTCTAGCCCGGAAGGATGGACGGGTAGATCGCGAACTGGGCGATCAGATCCGTTATTCGATCGTCCCGCGGGGCGATGATTGCCGCCATGCCGCCCCCGCGATCGATACGCCGCCCGGCGAGCCGCCGGCCTGGTCGAGGTGGGGTCTATGAACGGCGCGTCGGTGGGCGCGGTGATCATCGGGCGCAATGAGGGGGAGCGGCTGCGCACCTGTCTGGGATCGATCATCGGCCAGGTCGAGATGGTCGTATATGTCGATTCCGGCTCGACCGACGGCAGTCCCGAACTCGCCCGCGCGATGGGGGCGGAGATCGTCGCCCTTGATCTGAGCCGTCCGTTCACGGCGGCGCGCGCGCGCAACGCGGGCTTGCACCATCTTCTCGACCGGAAGCCTGAGTTGGCCTGGGTGCAGTTCGTCGACGGCGATTGCGAACTCGATCCGATGTGGTTGAGCACCGCCTTGGCTTTCCTCGAGAACGATGAGCGGGCCGCCGTGGCCTGCGGCCGCCGGCGCGAGCGCTTTCCCGAGGCCAGCGCCTATAATCGGCTGTGCGACATGGAATGGGACACACCGGTCGGTCAGGCGGCATCATGCGGCGGCGACGCATTGATACGGGTGGCTGCCATCCGGCAGGTCGATGGCTATGATGAAAGCCTGATCGCAGGCGAAGAGCCAGACCTGTGCTTCCGCATGCGCTCGCACGGCTGGACGATCCACCGCCTGGCGGCGGAAATGACCCTGCACGACGCGGCAATGACCCGGGCGAGTCAGTGGTGGCTGCGGAGCAAGCGAAGCGGCTATGCGGCGGCGGAGGCCAGCGCCCGGCGCGGCGACGCAGAGCCGCATCTCCGCCGCCGCATGATCAGCAATCTGCTCTGGTCGCTGCCCGTCGCCTGGCCGTTCTGGCCGCTCCTGTGGTTGAAGATATGGCGTCAGCGCGGCGCGCTCTATGCCAGCCACATCGTGCTGGGCAAGGTGCCGCATCTGCTCGGCCAGGCGGCCTATTGGCTCGACCGCGTGCGCCGCCGCCGGCGCGCCATCATCGAATATAAATAGGGCGCCGACCATGAACCTCTTCGAGCAGATCCGCGAGGATTATCGGGCACATGGTCGGGACTGGACCCGGCCGGGGTTCCGCGCGGTCGCCGTTCATCGCTTCGGGGTGTGGCGCATGTCGGTACGCCCGAAATTGCTGCGGGCGCCGCTCAGCCTGCTCTACCGGTTCCTGTTCCGCCGTATCCGCAATCGCTACGGGGTCGAGCTGCCCTATTCGGTTCGTTTGGGCAGGCGCGTGGTTTTCGAGCATCAGTCCGGAATCGTCGTCCACGGCGCGACCGAGATCGGCGACGATTGCATTGTCCGCCAGAACTGTACGTTCGGCGTCCGCAGGCTCGACGATCTCGATGGTGCGCCGCGTGTGGGGCGCGGGGTCGATATCGGCGCGGGTGCCGTGTTGCTCGGCCGGATAAAGATCGGCGACGGGGCGCGGATCGGCGCCAATGCCGTGGTGCTCGACGATGTCCCGCCGGGCGGGCTGGCGGTCGGCGTGCCGGCGGTGATCAAACCGCCCCGCGCTCCCGCCTAGACAGGTTGCTGTTTTGAACGGCTATACGCAAATCCGGGCTTCCATGAGGGAGCGATCACGCCGGAAAAGTGGTGCGGGGCGCTCGGATACGGATTATAGGGGCAAGGACGTGGCTGCGGCCCTGTTCCTTGGGAGTGAGAGATGGGTCGTTTTGGTGTGAGGTTGGTGCTGGGGGCGGTGTTGGTATTGGGGCCCTGTGGTTTTGTGGGTATTGCAGGGGCGGCGGGACCTGGGGTTGAGGCTTCGTACCGGATCAATCCTGGGGATGGATTGGAGGTTTTCGTGTGGGGCGAGGACCGGATGCAGCGCGAGGTTCGGGTATTGCCGGACGGGAAGTTTTCCTTTCCGTTGGCGGGGACGCTGGTGGCGCAGGGCCGGACGTCGGAGGAACTGGCGGCGGATATCCGGCAGCGTATAGCGGGGCAATATCGTTCGGCGGCGCCGGAGGTGACGGTTTCGGTGAAGAGCACGGACGGCAATCGTTTTTATGTGGTGGGCAAGGTCCGTGCGCCGGGGAGCTATGCGATCGGGCGGGACGTGAACATATTGCAGGCGCTGAGCATGGCGGGGGGACCTGCGGATTTTGCCGATATGGACAATGCGGTGCTGGTCAGCGAGGGGCCGGGCACGCAGAGTGTGACGCGGGTGCGGCTGTCGGAGGCGTTGAAGGGGGGGCGCAGCCTGAAGCCGGGACCGCAGGCGCAGCCCTTGCCGGTGCTGCGGGCCGGTGACGTTCTGGTCGTGCCCTGAGGATGGGCGTGGTCCGGAGTGGGCTTGCCGGGGCGGCGGCGGGCGTCTGTCTGATGGTGCCGGGTAGCGCGGCCTGGGCGGACAGCCGGCTCGGGCTTGCGGCGGCGCTTGAGGTGTCGGCGTCGAACAATCCGCTGCTGCTGATCGGGCCGGCGGGCAGGTCGGCGCTGCTGGTGGAGGGCTCGGTCAGCCCGAGCTGGGAGTTGCGGGCGGCGACGGCGACGACGCGGGCTTCGGGGACGCTGAGGTTCAGGCGCTACAGCCGGCTTTATGATGATTTCACGTCCGGGAACGTGGCGCTGGAGCGCGAGGGTCGCCTGTCGGAGGCGCTGTCCTACAAGGGGCTTGTGTCCTACGACCGTTCGCTGACGGTGGATGTGGTCGACGACATATCGGCGGCGATCGATCCGTCGAGCCTGCGCAACCGGCTGGACGGCGAGGCGTCGCTGCAGTGGCGGCCGGGGTTGCGGGGCGAATGGAATGCGGGGACCAGCTATGAGCGGGTGTGGTTCGACGAGGCGACGACGGCGCGCAATTATCGGGCGCTGGGGGTCACGGCGGGCTATTTCCATGCGCTGAGCGAGGCGACGCGGCTGGGTGCGCAGGTGCGGGCGAACTTCAACCGCTCGGCGGCATCGGACATCAATGTGGTGGGGCTGCTGGCGAGGGTCGAGCATCGGCTGGGCCCGGCGTGGCGGGTGAAGGCGTCGGGGGGCGTGGAGCGGGTCGATCCGGTCGGCCGGACGGTGGGTCCGCGGCCTGCGGTGGGGGGGACTTTTGCGAGCGGCGAGATCGAGCTTTGCCGCGAGGGGGCCTATCTCGACCTGTGCGCCAAGGGGGCGCTGGCGTCGCAGGCGACGGGGCTTGGCACGGTGCGGCGGCGGCTGTCGCTGGAGAGCAGGCTGAGCTACAGGCTGAGCGAGCGGACGACGTTCGGGCTGTCGGGCAATTATGAGCGACCGGTCGGCGGTGGTGGCGTGGTCGGCAGCGCGGGGCCGATCGTGGCGGCGGGTTCGCGCACCCTGCAGCTGCACGCCGATCTCAACCGGCGGCTCGGCGAGCATTTAACCTTTCGGGTCTATGGCAACTACCGGCGCCGGGAGATGGGGCTGGGCAAGGCCGATGCGGGCTATGTCGGCGCGGAACTGCGATGGACACCGAGACTGTTGTGAGCATGGGGCTGGCATGAGCATCGAGGAAGAGGAGCCGCAGGGCGGTTTCGGGCTTCAGGAGATCGCGGCGATCTTCTGGCGGCGGCGCTGGTGGCTGGTGGTGCCGCTGGTGGTGGCGACGATCGCGGCGGGGATTTATGCGTGGCAGGCGGACCCGGTCTATGAATCGACCGCGACGATCCTGATCGAATCGCAGCAGATCCCGACCTCGCTGGTCGCCTCGCCGACGACGAGCTTCGCCGACGAGCGGATCGCCAAGATCCGCCAGCAGATCCTGGCGCGCAACACCCTGGTCGAGCTGATCAACCGCAACAACCTCTATCCCGAGGAGCGGTCGAGCAAGCAGCTGTCCGACGTGGTGGCGCTGATGCGCGATGCGATCAAGGTCGACCTGGTGAGCGCCAATGTCGATCCGAGCAGCGGCCCGATGAAGGGCAATGCGACGATCGCGTTCAACCTGACCTTTGCCTATGACAATCCGCAGATCACCCAGAAGGTCGCCGAACAGCTGATGGGCATGTTCATCGATGCCGACATGCGGCGGCGGACCGAGCAGGCGTCGGGGACGGCGGGCTTCCTGGCGCGGCGCGCCGAGGAGCTGCGCCAGCGGCTCTTGAAGCAGGAGGAGCAGATCACCGCGGTCCGGCAGCGCTATAATGGCGCGCTGCCCGAGCAGCTGGCGATGAGTTCGTCCTCGGCGGCGACGCTGCGCGGGGAGATTTCGCGGATCGATGCCGAGATCCAGGGGGTGATGCAGGCCAATGCGGTGCTGGCGGGCCGGATGCAGGACCAGGCGGCGATGCCCGACAATTCGGTCCAGGGCGAGCTGCAGCGCGCCGAGGCCAATCTCGACCGGGTCCAGGCGCTTTATGCCGATTCGCATCCCGACGTCGTCGCGGCGAAGGATGTCGTCGCCCGGCTGCGGCAGAGCGCGAAGGCGGTGGGGTCGCGCGGCGGGTCGGCGCTCACCGCCGAGCTCAATGCGGGCCGCGCGCGGATCGCGATGCTCAACCAGCGCCGCGCCGAGCTTGCCGGCAATGTCGCGGCGGCCGACCGTCTCGTCGCGGTTTCGCCGCAGGCGGCCTATGCGCTCAACAATCTGCAGCGCGACTATGACAATCTGAACCAGCAATATCAGAGCATCCGCGACCGCCAGCTCGAGGCGCAGGTCGCGGCCAATCTGGAGACCGAGGAGAAGGGCGAGCGCTTCACCGCGGTCGACCCGCCGGCCTTTCCGGAAAAGCCGGTGCGGCCCGACCGGCTGAAGCTGGTGCTGATGGGGATCGGCGCGGGGGCGGGGATGGGCCTGGGCCTGATCATGCTGATCGAGCTGCTCACCGCCCCGATCCATGGCGCGGGCGCGGTCCAGCGGCTGACCGGCGACCTGCCGCTGGCGGCGATCCCGGTGATGAAGACCGGCCCGCTCGAAAGCTCGCTGAGCTGGTTCGACCGGCTCGTGCTGTGGCGGCGGCGGCTGAGGGCCGGCGCCTGATGCCCGATCCGCTGATGCCCGATCCGCTGCTGACAAGGACCAAGCCGCTTTGACCGATGCCCAAGCCGCGGGGCCGACAGCGCTCTGCCCGTCGATCGACCTCGACCATGACCATCTCCAGGCCCAGGCCGTGTTCGGGCTCGAGCTGCGCGATCCGCGCGCGCAGCCCTTCGTCATGCTCAGGACCCAGATCCTGCGGCGGCTCGCCCGGCTGAAGGGTAAGGTGCTGGCGGTGACCTCGACCCATCCCCAGAACGGCAAGTCCTTCGCCGCCGCCAACATCGCGGCCTCGCTCAGCTCGATCCAGCCGGTCTGGCTCGTCGATCTCGACCTGCGCCGGCCTGTGCTCGGCGGACGCTTCGGGCTCCAGACCGAACAGGGCGTCGCCGCCCATCTCGCCGGCGACATCCCCTTCGAGGCCGCCGGCTACCATGTCAACGGCACCAACCTCACCATCATGCCCGCCGGCGCGCCGCGCGACGACGCGACCGACCTGCTCGCCTCCGCCCGTGCGGCCAGCTTCTTCCAGGCCTTGCGCGACCTCGGCCCCGACACCGTCATCATCGTCGACACCCCCCCCGTCCTCGAGAGCGACGACCTGCTCATCGCCGCCCGCTATGTCGATGCCGTCCTGCTCGTCATCGAGGAAGGCCGCACCGGCAAGCGCGAACTCACCGAAGCCCTCCGCCTCATCTCGCCGACACCGCTGCTCGGCACCCTCCTCAACAAGGCCGTCAGACCCCTCGACCGAAAATCCTACGGCTATGGATATGGATATTATGGCGCCAGGCCCGAATAGGACGCCCGCCGGAAAGCGGGCCTCGGCGGAGCCCGGTCGGTGCTCGGAGCTAATGATGGATAGGAGCTCGACTTCTTCCTCCCGCAAGGAATGGGTCGATGTCGCACGAGGGATCGGCATCATCTTGGTTGTCTATGGCCATATATTGCGGGGAAATTTCAATCCCAAGACAAGGCCGGCCTGGACGTCCGTTCAGGATGCCGTGATTTATTCTTTTCACATGCCCCTGTTTTTTGTGCTGGCGGGGCTGTTCCTATGGCCATCCATCGGACGCGGACGAGCAAATTACCTCAAGGATAGGTGGTGGACGATCGCTTACCCCTATCTGCTATGGTCTCTCGTGTGCGGGCTGATTGAAGTCGTGATGTCGAGATTTGTAAACTCACCGCTGGGTTGGGTGGATATCGCCTCCATACCCATCAAGCCAATCGAACAATTCTGGTTCCTATACGCACTTTTCATTACGCAAGTCGTCGCGGCGCTCTCATTCCCGTCGAAGCTGCGATTGTGGGTGATCGCTGTCGCGGGCATCGCATTGGTAACCGTTTTCGGCCGGCTCTCTATCGTCCATCGCGCATTTTATTTTTTGCCTTATGTGGCACTCGGCGTCAGTGCGGCTGGCCTCATGTCACGTCTGGCAATCGCGCCACCAATGCTTCGCGTGATCGTCGCTGCCTTCGCTTGGCTGTCTTTCCTTGTCCTGTGGACGATGGACGAGGATTGTCTGGCCCGCAATTTCGCCTTGGCGTCCGCCGGCAGCCTCGGTGTGCTGGCGATGGCAATGCTGGTGCCGAAAGGCATTGCCGGCAATGTGCTGGCCGAATTGGGTCGGGCCTCGCTGGCGATTTTCGCTCTTCACACGCTCTTCTCGGCAGGGACGCGGATCGCGTTGCAACGGGTCGGCGTAGACCGCGAAAGCGTGGTATCGATTGTGCTGTCGACCGTTGTTGGCCTGTCGCCATGGCTGTTGTGGCAATGGAGCCGCGGGACGAGATTTGAATATCTGATCGGCTTTGGAAGCAAGCCGGCAAAAACAAAGCCCGCCTAAAGGAGGTCGACGGAATTTCTCATCCTGTTCTTTTCCTTTTCCAACGCCGGAAGATGAGGAAGATGGCGGGACCTTCGAGGAGGTAGCGCCGCCAGAGCCGTCTCGGGTTGGAGAGCAGGCGGAACAGCCATTCGAGGTGGAGGCGCTGGAGGATGGCGGGTGCGCGCTGCTGTGTTCCGGTGAGGAATTCGATGCTGGCGCCGATGCACAGGCCGATGCCCGAGGCCTCGCCGGTCGTCATGACGTCATGGGCGATGAGTTCCTGGCGGGGGGAGCCGACCGCGAGGAAGGTGAAGCGGGCGCCGGCCTCGACGACGAAGCGGACCGCGCGCTGGCGCTCGGCCGGATCGTCGATGAAGCCCATCGGCGGGTCGTGGTGGTGAAGGTCGGTGAGGCCGAGCCGGTGGCGCAGGGCCTCGATGTCGGCGGCGCGCCCGCCGAGGATGGCGAGGCGGTCAGAGGGCCTGACCGCCTGGCCGAGGATCGCCGCGGTCAGGTCGCTGCCGGGGACGACCGGCAGCGACAGGCCGGCAAGATCGGCGAGGCGCGCCAGGATGCGGCTGTCACACAAGGTGAGCCAGGCGTCGGCATAGGCGGTCACAAGAGCATTTTCAGAATGACCATATAGGGCCATTCGGTTCGAAAATGCTCTCACAGGGGAATCTGGACCATTTTCCGAGTCGATGAGCGTTTTACGCTCATCTTGAAAATGGTCGAGCGCCGCCCTGCAGCGGTCGTAGCGCACGACATGGTCGACATTGGGAGTGACGACATAGGCGAAGGGCGCGTCGGCGGGACGGCCGGCGATCCGGTCGAGCGCCTGGCGTGCATCGAGCCGATCGAAGACAAGCCCGAGAAATTCGCAGGTCCCGACCGGCCCGTCCGGCCGCTCCGCAGGCGGGGTGCCATCGCGCATCCTTGGCGACCTGCCGGGCAAGGGCGACAGCGCTGCCTCAGCTTCCCCTGATCGTGCTGGCGGCGGTGGGTTTGTCTTTTGCGGGCGCGGCTTTCGCGCCGGGCTTGGGCGGTTCATAGCCGGGCTGGTAGCTGATCTGCGCCGCCTTGCGCAGCGTGCTCAGCTGCTCCTCCACCGCCTTGGCCGTCCGCTGCCGGAAAAGCAGCTGGGCGGCATATTGCAGCCCCGCATCGGGCGGGATCGCCGCAGGCCGCTTCTCGCGGATCGCATTGGCCAGCACCATATTGCCGGTCGAGATCACGAACACCTCGCCAGGCGGCAGATTGTCGATCCGCTGCGCCAGCTTCGGATCGACGCTCGTCGTGTCGAACACCGTCGGCACCCGCTCGAACTTGATCGCATTCTGCTTCAGAAGCTCGGCGACCTCGTCGAGCGACTTGGCCGGCTCCAGAAATTTGAGATCATTGGCATTGGCCGGCTGCGCGAAACGGATCTGCTCGAGCACCATCAGCTTGCGGTTGTTGAACACAGCCGCATTATCGCGCATGAACTTCTCCGCCTCCGCCCGCGTCGGCGGCTTCACCTTGCTCGCCGCCTGGCGCTGCGCAAGACCCGCCAGGTTATTCTCCTCCTGACGCTGCTGCGACAAGATATACTCGCTGCTCTTGTCCAGCTTCGCGTCGCGCGCATGCTCGACCAGAAGCTTGCGCGCGATCAGTCGCTGCAGGATCATCTGTGTCGCCGCCTTGTCGTCGCTGTCCGCCGGTACCTTGTTCGCCAGAAGCTCCGCGTTCAGCTCCGACAAGGTGATGTCCTGGCCGTTCACCTCCGCCACCACCTGGCCCTTCGGCGCGCTCCCGCCCTTGTCGCAGCCCGCAACCAACAGCATCGCCGCGATCACGCCGGCTCCCGTCAACCTCAACCCCACCGTCGTCCCCCTCGTCCGATTCGCCCGGCACAGATCCGGCCCCAAGCCAGCCACATGCCAAATCGCAGCTGATATAATCCCAATCCCCAAAGACCTACAGGATAATCGATCACCAAAAGCTTACCCCCCATGGCAACACTATCCGCTAGCGAACCTTTCGGACCTCAAGCCCTTGTGCCGATGAGGACGGGGCGGTTTTTGGGGGGGATGGCTGCGACGAGGTCGGTGGCGAAGCGCCGGAGGAGGGGGAGGGCTTCTTCGGCATTGCCGCCGATCACCGACATGCGCACCAATATGCCGTCGGGCAGCACCCCGTCGAAGCTGTTTTCGACCCGCGACCAGTGC
>Ga0268264_10000779_pt1 | contig 35038 bp, 30 predicted proteins | sample KBSSwiS32_FD_190357 | JGI IMG/M metagenome (GOLD analysis project Ga0268264, IMG submission 190357) | Switchgrass rhizosphere microbial communities from Kellogg Biological Station, Michigan, USA - KBS Switchgrass S3-2 (SPAdes) (version 2) | ecosystem: Host-associated > Plants > Roots >...
TGAAAGCTGGCCGGCGGAGGCGTGGAAGACGGCGGGCGGCGCCAACAACTGGGCCGGCATGGTGGTGGACGAGAAGCGCGGGATCCTGTTCGTGCCGACCGGCTCCGCGGTAAACGACTTTTACGGTGGCGATCGTGCCGGCGACAATCTCTACGCCAATTCGCTCGTCGCGCTCGACGCCGCGACCGGACGCAGGCTGTGGCACTTTCAGGGCGTGCACCACGATCTGTGGGATCGCGACTTTCCGACGCCGCCCGTGCTTCTGACTGTCCGCCACGATGGCAAGTCGATCGATGCCGTCGCGCAAGGTTCGAAGCAGGGCATGTTGTTCCTGTTCGATCGCGTCACGGGCAAGCCGCTGTTCCCGATCGAGGAACGCCCCGTTCCCGCGAGTGACGTGCCCGGAGAGCAAACATCGCCGACGCAGCCGTTCGCGCCGAGACCTGTCCCGTTCGCCCGCCAGACGCTGACCGCGGACATGCTGACCGACCGCACGCCGGAAGCCCGCGCGGCGGCGGCGAAGGCGTTTGCGACGTTCAACAACAAGGGGCCGTTCACGCCATTGCGGGTCGGCCAGCAGACAATCGTCTTCCCCGGCTTCGACGGCGGCGCCGAATGGGGCGGCCCGGCGGTCGATCGGCGACACGGCGTGATCTATATCAACAGCAACGATGTCGCATGGACCGGCGCGCTGCGTGACACGCGCGTGGCACCGGCCGCGAGCAACGGCGCATCGCTCTACCAAGAGCAATGCGCCGCCTGCCACGGTCCGAATCGCGAGGGTGCGCCACCTGAATTCCCGGCGCTCACCAAATTGCTGCCGCGACTGGATATCGGCAAGATTGCGGCCCTCATTGCGGGCGGCAGGGGGCGCATGCCGGGCTTCCCGCAGATTCCTCAGGCGGATCGGGAGGCCATCGCCCGCTATGTGACAGGCGAAGCGCCGGAGGCCGGCGCTGCGGACAAACGCGAGGTGGAAGGCACGGCGGCGAAGCCGCAGCGCGCGCGCTATAATTTTACCGGCTATCGCAAGTTCGTCGATCCGCAGGGCTATCCGGCGGTCGCGCCGCCGTGGGGAACGCTGAACGCGATCGATCTCAACACCGGCGACTATCTCTGGAAGATTCCGCTCGGCGAATATCCCGAACTGGTGGCCAGGGGCGTGCGCAATACCGGGTCGGAGAATTATGGCGGCCCGATCGTCACCGCTGGCGGCCTCGTCATCATCGGCGCGACAATCTATGATCGCAAATTGCGGGCGTTCGACAGCCGTTCCGGCAAATTGCTCTGGCAGGGCGAACTGCCATTTGCGGGCGTTGCCACCCCGATCACCTATATGGCGGACGGCCGGCAGTTCATCGTTATTGCAACGAGCGGTGTGCGTGACGGCAAGGGTCCGAAAGGTTCGGCATATGTGGCGTTTGCGCTGCCGCGGAAATAGTGAATTCAGCGGCCAACGTTCGAGTGAGCACGACACATTTGGCTGTTGAACCGATCGGCCGGTGGGCCTGATCCGCAGCCCGAGCGGGCTGTGCCGCCGCCGCCACTTTCGCCTGCATTCCAGCGCCTTGGGTTCCGCCTATAGAAGGGGTGATCACGCAGAGGAGTCCGATTCATGCACAAATTGAGCCTGCCCGAAGAACCGGCGGCAACGGCGATCGTCTATGACGATTTTGCCCGCGTCGACATCCGCGCCGGCACGGTGCTGACCGCCGAACCCTTCCCGCAGGCGCGCAAGCCGTCTTTGCGGCTGACGATCGATTTCGGGCCGGGCATCGGCATCAGGAAAAGCGCGGCGCAGATCACCGAGCATTATTCGCCGGAGGATCTGGTCGGCAAGGTGGTGATGGCCGTGGTCAATTTCCCGCCGCGCCAGATCGGGCCCATGCGCTCCGAAGTGCTGGTGCTGGGCTTCCCCGACGACGAGGGCCGGATCGTGCTGGCGAGTCCCGACCGGCGGGTCCCGAACGGCGCGCGGCTCGCCTGACGCCGATCAGGCCTTGCGGCCGATCCGCGTCTTCAGCCGGTGCCAGATGTACCAGATGCCGGCGGCGAGGAAGACCGCGGCGAACAGCAGGTGAAAATCGTGGAAGAACTGGTGCATCCGCGGATCGGTCTGCCACTTGTCGCCCAGCACCTGGCCGATCCAGGCGAGGCCGAAGCACCACGGCCATGAACCGACGAAGGTGTAGATGTGGAATTTGGTCAGGTTCATCCGCGCGATCCCGGCGGGGAAGGCGATGAACGACCGCACGATCGGCAGCATCCGCGCGATCAGGACGGCAAGACTGCCGAACCGCGTGAAGAAGCGCTCGGACCAGTCGAGGTCCCTGGTATCGAGCAGCACATATTTGCCCCACCGCTCGATCGCCCGGCGTCCGCCGCGCTTGCCGATCTCATAGGCCGGGATCGACCCGAGATTGCAGCCGATCGCGCCGGCGGTGGCGACCAGATGGAGGTTGAGCTGGCCGGTCGAGACGAGATAGCCGCCGAACGGCATGATGATCTCGGACGGTAGCGGGACGCAGGCGGATTCGATCGCCATCAGAAGCATGATGCCCCAATAGCCGCCGCGGGAAATGACGCCGATGATGAAGACCGCGACCGCGGCAATGATCGATTCGATGAAGGACATGGCCGGCGCGCTAGCAGGGGGGATGGTTGCGTTGCAATGAAATCCCTCTACCGCGTGACGGAGGCGGCGAGGGTAAAGGCCTGTAAACAATGCCGCCGATTCAGGCCTTCACCCTTTCCCTCTCTCGCAAGCGAGACCTCTTGGCAGAATTTGCACCTGCTCCTTTTTCTCCCCTCCCTGATTTCAGGGAGGGGCCCGGGGGTGGGTTGAGCGCACGGGCCGGCTCGGCTCCGCCTCGCACCCACCTATCGCTCCTACCCTTTCAGGGAGGGGGAACGCGAAGGCCGACTTCCGCAAAGGTCCCGCAAACGGTAGATCGGCGGGATTCAATAGGTCGTTGTCCTTCGCGCCAGTTCCGTGACGGCGGATTTTCAATCAATCTATTGTCGCCGAATTCAGGCCGCCTGCACTTTCGCCGCGGCATCCTTCATCACGTCGGCGAGCGTCGTATAGGCCTTCGCCCAGGCGGTCTCGACGTCGGGGGTGAAGCCGTCGCCCAGTCCCTTGCCGAGCGTGTAGAGCAGCGCCGCGCCGACGATGTCGTAATGCGCGTCCTTCGTACCATAGCCGACATGGCGCTCGCCCAGCGCCTGGACGGCGGGCAGGATGCGGTCGAGCTGCTTGAGGCCGTTGACCGCGGTCGCCAGCATGCCCATCAGCGCGCGCTTCTGCGTGGCCATGTCGTCGCCGAACAGCGGCCGCACCTCGGGCGCGATCTCGAACAGCCGGTCGTAGAAGATGTCCGCCGCCTGATCGGCGATCGGGGCGACCTTGGCCCAGCTCGTCTGGACGAGGTCGATCTGTTCGGGTGTCATGTGGATGTCCTTTCAGCGTGAGTTGGCGACCATGAAGTCCACGGCCGCGAAGATTTGCTTGTCGGTGAGCGCGGGATTACCGCCGCGCTCGGGCATCATCGTTCCGGACGGGCCGATGAAGCCCTTCAGCGCGTGTTGGTGTAGCGTCGCGATGCCCTTGGCGATGCGCGGCGCCCACGCCGCCTTGTCGGTGATCTTGGGTGAACCCGCCTCGCCGAGGCCGTGGCAGGCATGGCAGGTGTCGGCCCAGACCGACCGACCCTCGAGCAGATGAGGATCGGTCGGCATCGGCAGGCGATCGACCGTGACATAGCCGTCGAGCGGACCCGAAGCGGGCGCTGCCTCCGGTTTCGCTTCCGGTTCGGCCTGCTTTCCGTCGCCGCACGCGCCCAAAGCGAGCGCGGCGGCGAAGAGCGTGGACAGGCGAAATGCGGTCATGATGCGGTCTCCCTGCCGGTCGGTCATCGGGCTGTCAGGACACGGGTACGCGGATCACGACGCCGCCCATCGTGTCGCCGATCTTGAAATCTTTCCTCGGCGTGTCCTTGTGGCCATTGTGGCAAGTGACGCAGGCCGGCGCGATGGCCTTGTCGGCGTAGACGGCGGTGAAATATTTCTTTCCGCCCAATTCCTCGTCTGCGTAGAAATTCTTGCCCGGATTGGCGACGATATATTCGAGACCCTTCTTCTCGACGTCGGTCTCCGGCGCATTCTGCTTGTTGATCGGCCAGAGCGAGAGCAGCTGGTAGGAGAATTTATCGGTTTTCTCGGCGACCATTTCCGCGCCGAAGCGGAACATCTGCGCCGGGAGCGGCAGCGCCTTGTCGTCCTCGAAATGCTCGCTCGCCTTGATCACCTTCTCGTCGTTCTGGAGACGGTTGACCACCTTCTGGGTATAGACCGCCCGGTCCGACGACATCACCGCGAACAGCGAATCCGCGAAGGTCTGCGGATCGATGCCCGCCTTCACGGGTGCCTCCTCCTTCGCCGAACAGCCGATCGTCAAAGCCAGCGCCGCCATGGCTCCGGCCGTCATCATCATCCTTGTTGCACGCATGGTCCCATTTCCTTCTGTTGCACGGTTGACATCAACGGCATCACGGCGCTTCCCCCCGTTGCCGCACGCGCCGCCGCACCCAGTCGATGCTTTCGACATGGACCGACGGACGTCCCTTGAAATTGCGATCGATCAGCGGCCGGTCGGCGAGCGCGTCGAGCGTGAAGCCCAGCCCGTGACAGTCCATGCAGACGGCGCGCGCCATCTTCTCGTTGGGCCTGAGATTGTCGTTCTGGTTGTGATTGACGAGCAGCCGCTCGACGCCGTCCTCGCCGCGCCCGAGCATGCGCGGCATGTGGCAGGTGGCGCAGTTGACACCGCTGCCCGGCGGCGCGGTGCCCGCCAGTTCGGCGCGCCACTGGCGGTAATGCGACGAGGCGAAATAGGCCTTGCTGTGCCGGTCGTCATGGCATGACGCACAGGCCTCGACCTTCGCCTTGCGCGTGTTGAAATCATGCGCCTGGTGGCAGGTCGTGCAGACCAGCGCGCGGCCGTGCGCAACGGGCTTCATCGGCAGGCGCGCGAGTTCGGGCTGCATCGGCCCCAGCTTCCGGTCAGCGACCAGTCCGAACGGTGCCCTGCGCGCGGTCCACATATCGTCGGCCAGCCGCATGCCATGCTTGCCCTGTGTGAACCCCCTGGCCTGCGCGGCATGGCAGGTGGCGCACTGCGCGAGGCCGGGCTTCGCGATCCAGCTCGCGGCATTGCCGGCTCTGGCGCCCGGCGGTTGATGGCAGCCCGAGCAATTGACGCCGCCTCTGGCATGGCCGCTCGCCATCCAGTCCGCCGTCACGTGGCCGTCTGCCGCGATCGACGCGGGCCCGTCGGAAATCTGCGCCGCCGCGGGCTTTGCCGGTGCGCCCTCTTCCGGTCGCCAGTCGATCAGCGACACGCGCGGCGCGGTCTTCACCGCGGGCTCGTTCAGGTGCTTTTCGAGGAAATCCTCGTAGAGCGCCCGATTGTCGTGGAAATTATGGCATCCCGCATTGTTGCAGCTGGTGAAGGCCAGTCGCTCATGGCTCGGGCGATCCTTGCCGATATCGGCATGGCAGGCGCCGCAGAAATCGGCCGGCAGGGTGACCGCCATCGTCCCGGTGACCTCGGGGCGATGCTCGATATGGCAGGTCAGGCATTTGGTCGCGTCGAGCTTGGTCAGCCGGTCGGCATTGCGGGGATCGCTGAACTTCTTGGCCGGGTGATTGTCCTTCGAGGCCTTCAGATCCTCGGCATGGCAGGACTGGCACGCGGTTTCGATCGCCGCGCGGCCGCTGAACCAGCGCGTGTGGCAGGCATTGCAGGCGAGCTCGATCTGATGATGGGCGTCGGTGGTCTTGCCGATCAGCAACAGATGGCGCGGCCCGCCATAGGCCATCGTCAACGCGGCGAAGCCGAGCAGCAGCAGGGTCGGTACGCCCCACAGCGCCCAGAGCCAGCGCGCTTTTCGCTTGCCCGCCATCAGTAGAAATAGACCGTTGCGATGTGGAGCGTCAGCAGCAGCGGCAGCGGCCAGCAGGCGATGATGTGCAGCCACAGCGACAGCTTGCGCGGATCGATGCGGCGCGACTTTATGGCGGGGATGGCCGCCAGCCGGTGGTCGAGCGCGACGATGCCGCCGCTCGCGGCGCCCGCCAGCAAGGTCGCGAGGAAGGCGACGATCAGCGCGAAGTTCAGATTTTCGCCGAGGCGGAAGCCGGTGTGCGCCACCAAGGTCGCGAGCGCGAGCGTGCCGATGGCGACGTGGACGATGCGCCAGCCGGCGAAATCGCCGAAACTGAGGCGTTTCCAGCGCTTGCGCAGCGACAGGATGATCGCGATCGCGCTGAGCGCAAGCAGTCCATAGCCGGTGACCTGCTTGAGCGTCCCGTCGAGGAACAGTTTGTCGAGCGCAAATTCGGCGTTGAAGCCGGCCGCCATCGGCCATGGGCGAAGCGCGGCGACGAGGATCGCGCCGACCAACGCGACCAACGACAGCAATGCCAGCGGCCGCCACGCCTTGACCGGCTCGGGCGGCGCATCGGTGCCGAGCAGATCCTCGAGCAGCGAGCGGCAGCCGCCGCACACGGTGGACGCGCTCGTCGCTCGCGCGAGCCCGTCGATCGTCGCGCAGCCGCCGGCGATCGCCTGGCCGAGCTGGCCGCGCGTCACGCCGGTGCAATTGCAGATCGTCGCCGCGGCGGGCCACGCCGCCACCGCATCGGGCAGCGTCTCGCCCGGCAGTTCGCCGGTCAGGCGAAAGTGCCAGAGCTGCCATGGCCAGAGCCGCGCCTCACGCGCCATCAGCTGCTGGAGCTGGCCGATCTCCTCCCACGCGCCGACCGCGATCGCGCCCACCAGCCGTCCCTTGCGGACGGCGAGCCGTCGATAGAGCTTGCCGCCAGGTGGAGCGTGAACGACCGATGCGAGGTCGCCGCGCTGGTCGATCTGATCGATCTCGCCGGCGCTGAAGACCGGTGCGCCGACCACCTTGAGTCGCGTCGTCGCCGCGCCGCGCCGGTAGCGCGCGTCGTTCCCGGCGATGGCGGCCGCGGCGATCCGCGCCTGCTCGAGCCCGGGGGCGACCAGCCCTTCGACGACGCCGTGATGTTCGGCGCATTCGCCGACGGCGAAAATGTCGGGGTCCGACGTGCACATCCGGTCGTCGACCCTGATGCCCTGTCCGACCGCCAGCCCGGCATCGCGCGCGATCTCGCGATTGGGGCGGATGCCGGTGCACAGGATCACCGTGTCGCACGCGATCTCTTCGCCATTGGCGAGATGGATCGCTTCGACGCGATGCTGCCCGGCGATCTGCTGCACCGCGACGCCGGTGCGCACGCCGATCTGCAGCGCCTCGATCTCCGCGCGCAGCAGGTCGCCGCCCGCCCGGTCGAGCTGACGCGCCATCAGCCGCGATTCATGCTCGACGATCGTCGTCGGCACGCCGCGGCCGTGCATGCCGCGCGCGGCTTCCAGCCCGAGTAGTCCGCCGCCGATCACGACCGTCCGGCGGCTGCGCTGCGCGCGCGCGACCAGCGCCTGCGCGTCGTTGAGGTTGCGGAAGGTGAACACGCCCGCCAGTTCGATGCCCGGGATCGGTGGGCGGTGCGGCCGCGATCCGGTGGCGAGGATCAATTTGTCATAATGCCATTCGCGGCCATGATGATCGCGGACGAGATGCTTCTCGCGATCGATCGCGGCGATCCGGCATCCGTCGAGCCGCTCGACGCGGTCGGCGGTCTCGAGGTCGAGCGGCTGGCAGACCTGTCCGAGATTGACCTCGCGGGCGAGCAGCGGGGTCAGCTTGACGCGGTTATAAGGTCCCCATTGTTCGTCGCTGAACAGCAGGACCGGCAGGTCGCAGAGCCGGACCAGCTCCTGCGCGGCGCGAACACCGGCGGGGCCGCCGCCGACGACGATGATGCGTGATGCCGAGGGGGCCGTCGTGGTCGCCGCCGAGCCTGCGGACGGGTCGAAGTCCGCGCCGTGCATGTTGCACGTGCGAACGTTCGTCAGCCTGGTCTCTTCGCGAATGTCCACCTTGGCGCGCACCTCGAAAATTGCGTAGCGGTCGGGTTGCCCGTCACCGAAGTGCGGGCAGTTTCGACGACGCTACGCTGCGCCAAGGCGGTGGACTTCGTTGCCCGGAAACAACGGGAGCGGACTTTTAGGTGCGAATCCCGATGTTTTTTCGCCGCATTGCAGCAGACTATGGAATGCGGGTTTGGTCAACCGGAATCGGAGTGCTCGCGGTTGCAAATATTGCAGCGACACTCAGCCACAGCCCTGTCCCGGATGAGGGAGCGGGCAACAGGCCCGCCGAATCGTCGTCCTTGCTTTACCGGGATCAGGAAAGCGGCTGGTCCGCATTTCCTCTGTCGACTCTTGAGCGGATAATACGTACTATACAAAGATCGCTCAAAATCGGGTACGAGACGACATGGCCCAGGCGACCGCATTGGAATTTCAGCGCAAGTTCGGCGAGTTCCAGCATAAGGCCCAGCGCGAGCCGGTCGAGATCACCCGTCATGGCCGACGCGAACTGGTGCTGATGTCCGCCGATCATTATGACTGGCTGGTCGCCTCGGCGCAGCGCAGCTTCCGGACCGTCGACGCACCTGACTTCGTCGTCGATGCGGTCAAGCGGGCGGAGATGGATCCGGAACATGCCGCGCTTGATGAACTGCTGAAATAACGGCGGTGGTTTCGACGATACCGCAACCCAGACCTGGCCTCGTGTTCCGTTATGATTATCTGTGGACGCGCGAAGCCGCCGCTGGATATGATCAGGGCAAGGAGCGCCCTGCCTGTCTGGTCGTCGCAAGCGATCCGCTGACGTTGCCTCGCTTCGTCGTCATCCTCCCCATCACTTATAGTCCGCCTTCGGGTAGCGACGTTGCGGTCGAGATGCCCGTGAAGTTCAAGACGGCGATCGGTCTCGACGATGCGCGATCCTGGATCGTCGTTTCGGATTTCAATGTCGATCGATGGCCCAATGCCGGCCTTGCCCCGGTTCCGGGACATGAGATGGCGTTCAGCTACGGCTTCATACCGCCCGGGCTGTTCAAACAGGTGAAAGACGCATTCGTAGCGACGCACGAAGCGAAGCGGGCACGGGGCAGCCGCCGCCGGTAGCGCCCTGTCCGCCTGCTGAAGCGCTCTCCGCCCTACCGCGCGGCCGATTGCCGCGCATCGGACAGCGCGGTCTGCACGGTGGCAGTCTCAAGCGTGACCGCCTGGCCGATCAGCAGCAGGGTCGGCGCGTCGGCGGCGATCGCGCGGACCGCAAACGCCAGCAGGTCGAGCCGGGTGCGCAGCAGGCATTCGTCCGGCAGGCTGACATTGGTCGCCACCAGCACCGGCGTTTCGGCGGGGAGGCCCTCCGCCATCAGGCGCGCCGCGATCTCGGGCACCGCCGCGCGGCCCATATAGACCGCGAGCGTCGCCTGCGGATCGGCCAGCGCCTGCCAGTCGAGCGCCAGCGCCTCGCCCGCGCGGGCATGGGCGGTCACGAACTGCACCCGGCGCGAGAGGCCGCGCAGGGTGAGGGAGATGCCGGCGCCCGCCGCCGCGGCGCTGGCCGCGGTGATGCCCGGGCAGATGCGCACGCGGATGCCAAAGCGCGCGAGGCTGGCAATCTCTTCGGCCGAGCGGCCGAAGATCGAGGGATCGCCGCCCTTGAGGCGCACGACACGTTCGCCGTCGAGCGCCGCTTCAACGAGCAGGATGTTGATCGCCTCCTGCGATTTCGAATGGCGGCCCGACCTTTTGCCGACCGCGATCCGCCGGACGTGATCGGGCACGAGCGCGAGCACGCCGGGGCCGACCAGCGCATCGTAGAAAACGACGGTTGCGGCGCGGATCAGTCTCTCCGCCTTGCGCGTCAGCAGGTCGGGGTCACCGGGGCCGGCGCCGACCAGCCAGACGTCGCCGGGTGCGATCAGATCTTCAGCCATTGACGGCCTCCTGGCGTGTGCTGAGCAATTTCTGGATGGCAGGGCGGCACGACCCGCAATTGGTGCCCGCCGAAAGCACCGCACCCACCGCCTCGACGCTGGTCAGCGCCTGGCCGGCGATCGCCGCGACGATCGTCTTCATGCCGACGTCGAAGCAGACGCAGACCACCGGCCCGCGATCGGGCTGCGGCGCGGCCGGACGCGCGGCGAGCAGCTCGACGGGCAAAGGAAGCGCGGCGGCGGTCAGTTGCTCGACCAGCCAGTCGCGCTGCGGCAGCGGTCCGTCGCGCGCGACGATCAGCACCGCTTTCAGCCGGCCGTCATTGTCGAGCACCGCGACGCGCAGCCGGCCGCGCGCGACGTCGCTCGCCTCGATCCGTTGGCCGCGCGGCAGCGCCGCCTTCGCCAGCGTCGCGATGTCGCCATTGCCGGCGATTTCGACGAGCCAGCCACCGCCCACGCGCGTGCGGGTGACGTAGAGCGCATCGAACTCCAGCGGCGGATCGCGCGTGACGAGGAAGCCGCGCCACAGGCAGGCGACCGGCTCGATCCGCGCCGGCGTCGCCTTGAAGCCGGGCTGACCCGAATGCGGATCGACCAGCGGGCGTGGCAGGCGGCCGGCGCGGCCGCCGGTCGACTGGCGATCGGTCCAGTGGATCGGCACGAACGCCTCGCCGCGCCGCTGGCCGTCGCTGATGCTGGCGCGGAAGATGCTCTCGCCCTGCGGCGTCACGACGCGCGCGAGCGCGCCGTCGACGATGCCGAGCGCCGCCGCGTCTTCGGGGTGAAGTTCGACCAGCGGCTCGGGGCGGTGCCCCGACAGCCGCGGCGACAGGCCGGTGCGCGTCATCGTGTGCCACTGGTCGCGATAGCGCCCGGTATTGAGACTCATCGGCCAGTCCTTCAGCGGCGGCGCGATCGGCGCCTGGCGCACCGGCACCAGCCGCGCGCGGCCGTCGGGCGTCGGGAAGCGGCCATCGGCGAACGGCCGGCCGCCCCAGCGGAACGGCGCCATCGCATCATAGGCTTCGTTGCCGATCGCCGCGTGGCTGCCGATATCGAACAGCCGCGTGCCGCCGTTCATATAGGTCGACAGCCGGGCATGCTCGCGCCAGATTTCGGCGGGATGATCATAGGCGAAGGCGTTGGTCCAGCCCATCCGCCGGGCGACCTGGGTCACGATCCACCAGTCGGGCCGGGCCTCGCCCGCGGGCGGGAAGATCGGTCGCTGGCGGCTGATCACGCGCTCGGAATTGGTGACGGTGCCGTCCTTCTCGCCCCAGCCGGCGGCGGGCAGTCGGACATGCGCGAAATGGCCGGTGTCGGTTTCGGCGATGCAGTCCGAGACGACGACGAACGGGCAGGCGGCCAGCGCCGCGCGCACCGCGCCGGCATCGGGCATGCTGACCGCCGGGTTGGTCGCCATGATCCAGATCGCCTTGATCCGGCCCTCGCCGAGCTGGCGGAACATGTCGACCGCCTTCAGTCCGGGGCGCGTCGCCATCGCCGGTGCCGCCCAGAAGCGGCCGACGCGCGCGACGTTGTCGGGCGCGAAATCCATGTGCGCGGCCAGCGTCGAGGCGAGTCCGCCGACCTCGCGTCCGCCCATCGCATTGGGCTGGCCGGTGATCGAGAAAGGCGCGGCGCCCGGCTTGCCGATCCGGCCGGTCGCGAGGTGCAGGTTGATGATCGCGTTGACCTGATCGGTGCCGCGCAGCGCCTGGTTGATCCCCTGGCTGAACATCGTGATCGTGCGCGGGTTGGCCGCGAACAATTCGAAGAAGGTCTGGAGGTCGGCGGGCGCCACGTCGCAGGTCCGGGCGACCGTCCAGAGATCGCACTGGTCGATCTTCGGCCAGAAATCTTCGGGGACCTCGACGCTGTGCGCGAGGAAGGCTTCGTCGAGCAGCCCCTCGCGGCGGCAATAAGCGAGCAGTCCATTCATCAGCATGACGTCGCTGCCGGGGCGGATCGCGAGATGGAGGTCGGCGCCCTCGCAGGTCTCGGTGCGGCGCGGGTCGATCACGACCAATTTCGCGCCGCGCCGCGTCCGCGCCTCCAGCATCCGCTGATAGACCACCGGATGGCACCAGGCGGTATTCGAGCCGACGAGCACGAACAGGTCGGCCTCGTCGATATCCTCATAGCTGGCCGGCACGACATCTTCGCCGAACGCGCGGATATGGCCGGAGACCGCGCTCGACATGCACAGTCGCGAATTGGTGTCGATATTGGCGGTGCCGATGAAGCCCTTCATCAGCTTGTTGGCGACGTAATAATCCTCGGTCAGCAACTGGCCGGAGACGTAGAAGGCAACGCTGCCGGGGCCATGTTCGGCGATCGTCGCCGCAAAGCGGTCGGCGACCAGCGCCAGCGCCTTGTCCCAGCTCGCGCGGCGACCGTTGATCTCGGGATGGAGCAGCCGCCCCTCGAGCCCGATCGTCTCGCCGAGATGCGTGCCCTTGGAACAGAGCTTGCCGCGATTGGCGGGATGATCGGGATCGCCCGCGACCGTCGCCGACCGCTCGGCCGTCACCGTGGCGACGACACCGCAGCCGACGCCGCAATAGGGGCAGGTGGTCCTGACCGGTTTCAAGCCGCCCGCCCGAGCGCTTCGGCCCGTCCGATCAGGATGCGCCCGCCGTCGATCTTGACCGGGATCACCGGCACGCAGCCTTCATCCTCGCCCAGCGCGCGACCGGTGATCAGCGAGATCCGCCAATTGTGCAGCGGGCAGGTGACGGTCGTGTCGTGGACGATCCCCTGCGACAGCGGGCCCGCCTTGTGCGGGCACTTGTTGACGAGCGCATAGACCTCGCCATTGGCGGTGTGGAAGATCGCGATCTCATCGCCGCCCACCACCGGCAGCGTCCGCGCGCCGAGCGCGGGAAGCTGATCGACGGGTCCGATATCGAGCCAGGTCGGTTCCATCATGCCACCTCGAACGGACGGATTTCGGCGAGATGCTGGTGGAGCTTGTGATCCTCGCCAGCCGCGCGTTTCTGCCAGGGATCGTCCTGCATGAAGGTCTGCGCATGATAGAAGCGCGCGCTCAGCGCCATGCGGCCCTCGGGATCGTCGACGATGTGCGCCTTGATCCGCTCGAGCCCGACACGCTCGATCCACGGCGCGGTGCGCTCGAGATAATGCGCATCCTCGCGATAGAACTGGATGAAGGCCGCGCAATAATCGAGCGCCTCCTCCTCGGTCGCGACCTTGCACAGCAGGTCGGTCACGCGGACCTTGATGCCGCCATTGCCGCCGACATGCAGCTCATAACCCGAATCGACGCAGATGATGCCGAAATCCTTGATCGTCGCCTCGGCGCAGTTGCGCGGGCAGCCCGACACCGCGATCTTGAACTTGTGCGGCATCCAGCTGCCCCAGCTCATATGTTCGATCTTGACGCCGAGGCCGGTCGAATCCTGCGTGCCGAAGCGGCACCATTCGGACCCGACGCAGGTCTTCACCGTGCGCAGCGCCTTGCCATAGGCATGGCCCGAGACCATGCCGGCGGCGTTGAGATCGGCCCAGACGGCGGGCAGATCCTCCTTCTTGATCCCGAAGATGTCGAGCCGCTGGCCGCCGGTCACCTTGACCATCGGCGCGTTGAACTTCTCGACGACGTCGGCGATCGCGCGCAGCTCGCGCGGGTTGGTCAGCCCGCCCCACATCCGCGGGACGACCGAATAGGTGCCGTCCTTCTGGATGTTGGCGTGCATCCGCTCGTTGACGAAACGGCTCTGCTGGTCGTCGACATGTTCGCCCGGCCAGGCGCAAAGCAGATAATAGTTGAGCGCGGGGCGGCAGGACGAACAGCCGTCGGGCGTTGTCCAGTGCAGCGCCTGCATGATGTGCGGGATCGAGCGGAGCTCTTTCTCGAGGATCAGCCGGCGGACGTCGTCATGGCCGAAGCTGGTGCATTTGCAGACCGGCTTGACCGTGCGTTCGCCGCTATAATCGTCGCCAAGCGTGATCGCGAGCAGCCCTTCGACGAGGCTGGTGCACGATCCACACGAGGCCGAGGCCTTGCAGGTCGCGCGGACCGCGTCGAGCGAGCAGGCGCCGCCCTTGATCGTCTGGACGACCTTGCCTTTGGAAACGCCGTTGCAGCCGCAGATCTCGGACTCGTCCGCCATCGCCGCAACGGCGGCATTAGGGTTTGCCGATGCCCCCCCTCCGCTGGCAAAAGCCTGGCCGAAGATCAGCGCATCGCGGATCGGCGCGACATCTTCGCCGCGTTTGAGCAGGTCGAAATACCAGTTGCCGTCCTGCGTGTCGCCATAGAGCACCGCGCCGATCACGCGTTCCTCACGGACGATCACGCGCTTGTACACGCCGCGCGCGGCGTCGCGCATGACGATGTCCTCGGCGCCCTCGCCGCCCGAGAAATCGCCCGCCGAGAACACGTCGATTCCCGACACCTTGAGCTTGGTCGAGGTCACCGAGCCGGTATAGCCGCTCGGCGCGCCGACCAGGCCGTCGGCCAGCGCGCGGCACATCTCCCACAGCGGCGCGACGAGGCCGTAGACCAGCCCGCCATGCTCGACGCATTCGCCGACCGCGAGCACGTTCGCATCGGAGGTGACGAGATGATCGTCGACCTGGATGCCGCGTCCGATCGCCAGCCCGGCGGCGCGCGCCAGCTTGACGTTGGGGCGGATGCCGACCGCCATCACGACGAGGCTTGCCGGGATGCTGCGCCCGTCCTTCAGGCGGACGCCCTCGACCTTGCCGAGGCCGTAGATCTCGGCGGTGTCGGCGCCGGTCAGGATCGTCTGGCCGCGCTTCTCGAGCGCCTCCTTGAGCAGCCAGCCCGCCGCCTCGTCGAGCTGGCGTTCCATCAGGGTCGGCATCAGATGGATGACGGTGACCTTCATGCCGCGCAGGCTGAGCCCGTGCGCCGCCTCGAGCCCGAGCAGGCCGCCGCCGATCACCACCGCCTCGCCGCCCGCTGACGCCGCGCGCAGCATCGTGCCGACATCGTCCATGTCGCGGAACGTCACCACGCCCTGCAGGTCGTGCCCCGGCACCGGAATGATGAACGGGTCGGAGCCGGTCGCGAGCAGCAATTTGTCATAATGTTCGACGCGGCCGGCGCGCGTCGTCACCGTCTGTGCCGAGCGGTCGATCGCGACCACCGCGTCGCCGGCGACCAGATCGATGCCGTTGTCGCTGTACCAGGCGTGATCGTTGATCACGATGTCGTCGAACGACTTCTCGCCCGCCAGCAGCGGCGACAGCATGATCCGGTTATAGTTGACGCGCGGCTCGGCGCCGAAGATCGTCACCTTGTAACGGTCGGGATCGCGGGCGAGAATTTCCTCGATCGCGCGGCAGCCGGCCATGCCGTTGCCGATCACGACCAGATGATCGCGGGGGGTGGGGGACGTCATCATCGCTTCCTTCAAAGTGATTGGCCTGGCCGGCGCCAGCCGGAATTTGCGCCCGAACCCGGGCGAATGAGGTGGGCGGCGATCATGCGACATCCGGACCCTGTTCCGAACGGATCGCAGCGATCGCCGCCCTTCAGGCGCACGACGCGTCCCCCCGCATGTGCCGCCCGAACCGGTGACCTGTCGATGGCGTCGCCATCGCTCTCCCCTCTACCGCTTGCGGGAGAGGGAAAGCCGCCGCAGGCGGCGAGGGTGAGGGCCTGTAAGCCGCTCACGCTCAGGCCCTCACCCTGGCACGCTGCGCGTGCCTGTCCCTCTCCCGCAAGCGGTAGAGGGATATAGACCAACGACCCCGGTGATTGCCGTTCACCCGATCGCCCCCGCATGTCTGCCGCGCGCGGCGGCTGCCCGGCCGGGCGGGTGCGCAGGCCGGGACGATCCCGGCCTGCCGTTTCGCCCGCTGCAGTGACGCCGCGCATCGCCATTTCAGTAGGCCCACTCGAGCTGGAGCCACAGCTTCTGCGTATCAACCGAAAAGCGCCTGGCGTCATAGTCGGCATATTTGACGAGAACGCCGACCTTGCGGACCTTGAAGCCGATCGAGGCATTCCACTCGTCGCCATAGCGCAGGTCGCCGGCATCGCTGTCGAACCTGTGGTATGTGATGCCCGCATTGAGCCCCGGCAGCGCCTTCACGTCGAACTTGTAGGCGATCGTGGCATAATAATCCTGCAGTCCGGCCGCGGGGGTGGTGAGGAAGATGTCCGCCCAGCCGTTGAACTTGTGGAGCGTCGCCATCGGCGTCTGGAAGGCGCGGCCCGTGCCCGATCCCAGTTTCTCATAGCCGGCGGCGATGCTGAAGCCGGCGACCGTCGAGCCGAGTTCGCCCGCGATATAGTCGGCCGAATAGTTGAACGGATTGTCGCCATAATCCTTCTGCCGCGCATAGCTCGCGGCGACGTTCAGCTTCGCCTTGCCGCCCAGCGGGATCGCGCCGACCGCGCGCGCGCCGAAGGTCTTGCTCGAATTGGCGAACTGGATCGTCTCGTCGAAGTCGAGCAGATAGCCGAACGCCTTGATCGTGATCGGTCCCGCCTTCACGCCGGCGCCGAGGAAGATGAAATCGCCGTCGAACGCCTGGCGCGGCCCGGCGTCGACGCCGAAGATGGTCCGCTGCGAGATCGCATAGGTGCCGTCGAGCGAGACCGGCCCGATCGTCGCTTCGCCGCGCACCGCGTCGAAGGTCTGCTCGTTCTGCCGCCAGCCGACCGCGCCCACGAAGCGCTGGTCGTCGAGGTTGATCCGCTGGCGTCCGACCGTCGCGGTGAAGGCCTTGGTCTTGTACTGGAGCTGGAGCCGGTTGAGTTCGACATTCTCCGGATCGGCGACGATCGCGAACGGCTCGACGCCGTTGCCCGCGTTGGTGTCGTTATAGTCGTTGTCGATGCCCAGCGTGCCCTCGGCTTCGGCGAGGAAAGCGAAAGGCCCGGACTTGAGTTCGAAACCGCTGCGCAGCCGCAGCGTGACGGCATCGGCGTCGGTCAGCGGCTTGTCGCGGTCGACTGCTTCATAGCGAAGCCGGGCGTCGATGATCGGCTGCAAGGTCACACCGTCGCCGATGGCGATCGGCTTGCTCTGCGCAAAGGCGGGCGAAGCGCCCCCCACCAGGGCGGCTCCCAGGATGAAATGACCATATTTCATGATATGTCCCCTTTTATCGGTTTACGGTTGACCCATGCCCCGGCGACCCTCTCCCGGAGGTGTCAGGCGGCATCTGCGTGCGCGCCATGTTCGTAGTCGGCGAGGAAGCGCAGGACCTCTTCGCGGTAGGCGTAGAATTGCGGGTGCTCGAGCAATGTCTTGCGATCGCGCGGGCGCGGCAGATCGACCTTGAGCACCTTGCCGATCGTCGCGTTCGGCCCGTTGGTCATCATCACCACGCGGTCGGCGAGGAGGATCGCCTCGTCGACGTCGTGCGTGACCATGATCGCGGTCACCGCGGTGCGGTTCCACACCTCGACCAGCACGTCCTGCAGGTCCCAGCGGGTCAGGCTGTCGAGCATGCCGAACGGCTCGTCGAGCAGCAGCAGCCTGGGGCTGAGCGCGAAGGCGCGCGCGATGCCGACGCGCTGGCGCATGCCGTTCGACATGTCGGCGGCCGGCCGGTCCTTGGCGTCGGCCAGGCCGACGCGGTCGAGATAATAATCGACGATGTCGCGGCGCTCGGCGCGGCGCGCATGCGGATAGACGCGCTCGACCCCCAGCGCGACATTCTGCCGCGCGGTCAGCCACGGCATCAGCGACGGCGCCTGGAACACCACCGCCTTGTCGGGCCCGGCGGCGTCGATCTCGTGGCCGTTGAGGACAATGCCGCCGCCCGAAATGGTATTGAGCCCCGCCGCCATCGTCAGCACGGTCGATTTGCCGCAGCCCGAATGGCCGATCAGCGAGATGAATTCGCCGCGATCGACGAGCAGGTTGAATTTCTCGACGACCGTCAGCGGCCCCTTCGGCGTCGGATAGACCTTCTGGAGGTTGAAGAATTCGAGATAGCGGCGATCGATCGCGCTCTTCGCGGCGTCGGTATAGGCCTTGGGCGGCGCCACGAGGTCGAGCGGTTCGATCTGCGGCAGCGCGATGACATTGCCGTTCGCCGCCGGCTTGGCGGCGTGGCTGAGGCCGTCGAGATAGCCGACGATCTCGTTGCGCAGCGCCTTGTAGTCCTGATCATGGTTGAGATCGGTTCGCACCCGCGGCCGCGCGATCGTCACGTCGAAGATCCGTCCGATCCGCGCGGCGGGCGCCGGCGTCAGCACCGCGACGCGGTCGGCCAGCAGCAGCGCCTCGTCGACATCGTTGGTGACGAGCAGGATCGTCCTTTTCTCCTGGCCGCGGATACGCTCGATCTCGTCCTGCAGCTTGGCGCGGGTCAGCGCGTCGAGCGCCGACAGCGGCTCGTCGAGCAGCAGGATCTCGGGCCGCGTCGCCAGCGCGCGGGCGACCGCGACGCGCTGGCGCATCCCGCCCGAAAGCTGTCCGGGCTTGCGGTCCATCGCATGGCCGAGTCCGACCAGGCCGACCGTCTCATGGACCAATGCGGTGCGCGCCGCGTCATCGAGACCCTTGTGGACCGCGTCCACCGCAAGCCGGACATTCTGCTCGACCGTCAGCCAGGGAAACAGCGAATAGCTCTGGAATACCAGCCCGCGGTCGCGGCCGGGCTCGCTGCACAGCACGCCCTTGACCAGCACCTCGCCCTGATCGGGTTCGACGAGCCCGGCGATCATCGAGATCAACGTCGTCTTGCCGGCACCCGAAAAGCCGAGGATCGCGACGAACTCGCCTTCGGCGATGTCGAGGTCGATACCGTCGAGCACGCGGGTCGGGGTGCCTTTCTTGCCGGCATAGGTCTTGCCCAGACCGCGCAGCGACAGCATCGGCACGGCGGGGGGCGGCGTCATCGCGGTCACAGCGTGTGATTCCGCGCGGCGAGTGCCTGCAGCGCCATCATCACGCGATCGAGGATGAAGCCGACCAGGCCGATGACGATGACCGCGAACATGATCCGCGAGAGCGACTGCGAGCTGCCGTTCTGAAACTCGTCCCACACGAACTTGCCGAGACCGGGGTTCTGCGAGAGCATCTCGGCGGCGATCAGCACCATCCAGCCCACGCCCAGCGACAGCCGCATGCCGGTGAAGATATAGGGCAGCGACGAGGGCAGGACGAGGCGGCGCAGCTTCGAGAACCAGCCGAGCCGCAGCACGCGGCCGACGTTGAGCAGGTCCTTGTCGATCGATGCGGCGCCGACCGCGGTGTTGATCAGGGTCGGCCACAGCGAGCACAGCATCACGACGATCGCGGAAATCACGAAGCTCTTGGGCACGGTGGGATCGGGGTCGGTCATCGTCGCCGAGATCACCATCGTCACGATCGGCAGCCAGGCGAGTGGACTCACCGGCTTGAAGATCTGGACGAGCGGGTTGATCGCGGCGTTGACTGTCCGCGACAGCCCGCACACCAGTCCGATCGGCACCGCGACAAGGGTCGACAGGAAGAAGCCCAGTGCCACCGTCATCAGCGAGGTCTCGATCTGGTCGACGAAGGTTGGCGCGCCCGAATAGACGAAGTTCTGCGCCTCCGCGCCGCGGCCCGCCGCGACCAGGTCCGCGTTGTGTGCGGTCTGGGCGGCGTAGAACGCCGCCTTGTCGGCGCGGCTGACCTGCCAGTCATCGAACAGCGACACGCCCTGCGCGGCGACCTCGGCGGGGCCGGGGAGGGCGCCGAGCGACGTTTCCACCCGCGGCGCCAGCACCGCCCACAAGGCGAGGAACACGACGATGCCCATCAGCGGCGCGACCAGCGACCGCAGCCGCTTGCCGATCACCGATGCGATCGCACCCACGGCGACGGTTGGCTTCCCGGGCGCCGTCGCAGGCGGCGCCCCCGTTTCGGGCGGTGTCACCGCTTCGAGCGCGGGCGTCGCCGGCTCGTCGGAGATCGGAAGGGGCTGGGTCATCGTCATGGTCCTCATCGTCGTCATCCGGCCGTCATTTGCCCGCGACGCCGGTCGCAGTGACGCGCTGGCCCTGCTTCAGGCCGATCGGGAATTGCAGCAGATAGGCGTTGGGCTTGTGGCCATCGTAGGTCTTGCCATCGATGAAGCCGCTCTGCGGCGCCTTGAACCCGTCGGTCTGCGGCAGGCTGTCCGCGGGGATCACGCCCTTGTCGGCGAGCGGTTTGGCGGCCGCCATGTAGAGATCGGGCCGGTAGACCGCCTTCGCGGTCGACAGATACCATTCGTCGGTCTTGTCTTCGGCGATCTGCCCCCAGCGGCGCATCTGGGTCAGATACCAGATCGCGTCCGAATAGAAGGGATAGCCGGCATTCTCGCGGAAGAAGATGTTGAAATCGGGCGCGGGACGCGTGTCGCCGGGCGCATAGGTGAAGTTGCCGGTCATCGACGCAGCGATCACCTTGGCATCGGCACCGACATAATTGGGCTGCGACAGGATCTTGACGGCTTCGGCGCGGTTCTTGCCGCCCTCGGCATCGAGCCATTGCTGCGCCTTGATGATCGCGCGGATCAACGCTGCGGTGGTCTTGGGATATTTGTCGGCGAAATCCTTGCGCAGCCCCAGCACCTTTTCGGGGTTCAGGTGCCAGATATCTTCGTCGGTGATGACCGGCACGCCGATCTTCTTCTGCACCGCGGCCTGATTCCACGGCTCGCCGACCGCATAGCCCTCGATCGTGCCCGCCTCGAGCGTCGCCGGCATCTGCGGCGGCGGCGTCACCGAAAGCTGGACGTCCGCACCGACGGTGCCGCCGACGTCGCCCGGCGTGTAATAGCCCGGGTTGAGCCCGCCCGCCGCCAGCCAGTAGCGCAGCTCGTAATTATGCGTCGAAACCGGGAAGACCATCGCCATCTTGAACGGCTTGCCCTTGGCGCGGAAGTCCTCGACGACGGGCTTGAGCGCGGCGGCCGAGATCGGGTGCAGCACCTTGCCGTCGGGGCCCTTGGGCAGCGCCGGCGCGATCATGCCCCACACCTTGTTCGAGAGCGTGATCGCATTGCCGTTGAGATCGAGGCTCAGCGGCGCGATCAGCTCGGCCTTGGTGCCGAGGCCGATCGTCGCGGCGAGCGGCTGGCCGGCGAGCATGTGCGCGCCATCGAGCTGGCCGCCGATCACGCCGTCGAGCAACACCTTCCAGTTCGCCTGCGGCTCGAGCGTGACGTTCAGCCCCTCCTCGGCGAAGAAGCCCTTTTCCTTGGCGATCGCGAGCGGCGCCATGTCGGTCAGCTTGATGAAGCCGAGCTTCAGCACCGGCTTCTCGACCGCGCCGCCCGGCGCCACCGCGGCGGTGCCGTTGCCCGCCTCGGGCGCGGATCCGCAGCCCGAAAGCGCGATGGCCGATGCGGCCGCCAGCAGTGAGAGATATTTCGTTGCCCGGCTCATTTTTGCGCTCCCCAAAGTGCCCGCCCCCGCTGGGGCGAAAAAACGAAAAAAGCCGTCGCGACGCCCGTTGGAACGGGGTCGGACGGCGACATTGCCTCTAGCTATTTGCTGCCGCCGGGTTCGCTTCGTTGCGGACCGGCGGTGATGACGTCGATCGGACTGCGACCGGACGTGGCACTTATGTGTCAGCGATTCGGCGCAACTGCAAGTGTCAATGTTGCAACGCGGAAAAATGTCAGTCCGGGCTGCTGCCCGCGAGATATCCGGCGAGATCGTCGGGGTCGAACAGGCGGCCGTCGAAGAAGCGGTCGGGCCCCATGATCAGCCGGCCGCTGACCGATCCCACGCCGCGCGGCTCGGCGATCGCGCCCTCCACCTTGGCGCTCGCGCTCGGCAGGATCGCGCCGGTTCCGGCGAGCGCGGCGCGGTAGATGTCGGGCCGGAACACCTGCGCCGCCTGGTCGAAGCCGTCCTCGGCGGCGGGGGCATGGCCCCAGCGGACCATCTGCGAATAGAGCCACATCGCCTGGCTGCGCCACGGAAAATTGGCGGCTTCGCGGTGCAGCACGAGAAAGTCCCTGACCGGGGTGGGGGCCTCGCCGTGGACGAGCGTCATGCGATTCGCCAAGGCGCGCTCGATCAGCGCGGCCGGCTGGTCGATATAGGCGGGGCGGGCGAGCAGTGCCGCAATCTCGCCGCGCCGGGCCGGATCGATCACGATCCTGCCCGCTTCATGGAGCGCGCGGATCAGCGCACCCACCTCGTCGGCGCGCTCCTCGAGCGTGGTGCGCCGGAAGGCGAGCAGTTTCTCGACGCCGCGGCTCCAGATCCGCGCGGTCGCGGCGACGATCACGCCGACGCCGCGCTCGACCGCGACGCTGTTCCACGGCTCGCCGACGCAGGAACCGTCGATCTCGCCCGATTCGAGCGCCTCCGCGACGAACGGCGGCGGCACCACGACGATCTCGACGTCGCGATCGGGATCGCAGCCCGACGCCGCGAGCCAGTAGCGGAGCATGTAATTATGGCTCGAATAGCGGTGGACCACCGCGAGCCGCAGCCTGCGCCCGGCCGCCTTGCGGTTGCGCGCCAGCGCGGCGAGCCGCTGGCCAACTGCGGTCGCGTCCTCGATCGCCTGCCGGCCCATCAGCGCGGCGACGCGCGGCGTCACCGTCACCGCATTGCCGTTGAGCCCCAGCATGAACGGCGCGCCCAGCGGCACCGCGGGCCGATCGAGGCCCATCGACGTCGCGATCGCCAGCGGCGCGAGCAGATGCGCGGCGTCGGTCTGGCCATAGATCAGCCGGTCGCGCACCGTCGCCCAGCTCGGATCCCGGATCGGTTCGATCGTGACGCCCTCGGCGGCGGCAAGGCCGAGTTCATGCGCGACGACCGGCAGGACGCAGTCGACCAGCGGCAGGAAGCCGATCCTGAAGACACTCATCAATTGCCCCCCAACAATGCGTCCGCGGTGATCAGTGCGTCGGCGATGTCCGCGATGCGCCGGCCGCTGTCCATCGCCTGCTTGCGCAGCAGCGCATAAGCGGCGGGTTCGTCGATGTTCCGCCGCTTCATCAGCAGCGCCTTGGCGCGATCGACCGACTTGCGCTCGGCCAATGCCGAGCGCGCCTCGGCCAGTTCGCCCTGCAGGCGCGAGAAGGCCTTGAAGCGCCGCACCGCGAGCTCGAGGATCGGCTTGATCCGATCCTTGCGCATGCCGTCGACGACATAGGCCGAAATCCCGGCATCGACCGCTTCGGCGATCGAGCGCTCGTCCGACTGGTCGACGAACATCGCGATCGGCCGCGCCAGCGCGCGCGACAGCGCGAAACTCTCCTCGAGCACGTCGCGGCCGGGGTTTTCGAGGTTGATCAGCACGACGTCGGGCGCCAGCGCCGCGAGCCGCGCGACCAGCCCGTTGCGCTCGACCAGCACGGCGATGTCGGTCAGCCCGGCCTCGCGCAGCCCTTCCTCGATCACCGCCGCGCGTGCCGGGCTTTCATCGACGATGGCGATCTTCAGCGCGGCCTCCCTGATGCGGCGCCTCATGCGATAAGCGGCGGGCCGACGGAGTCAATCGTCACGACGCTGAGAAGGCGGCGAGACCCGCGCAGCTTTCACAACCCTTCAGCGGATATCGACCTCGAAATTCAACTATAAAGCCGGTCGTCCCACCAGATCGGCTCCGGCAGATCGAATCTTATCGCTTTGGCGTCGGGATGCGTGGGGTTGATCAGGATGTTGCGATCCATCCGCGCCGGGATCGACGGGACGAACAGCAGCGCCGAGCGCGCCGCTGCGAACCAGGTTTCGCCAAAGGTCTTGCAGATATCCTCGCGCTTGCCGTCCCATCCGGGAAATTTCGCGGTCGGGAAAATCTCGTAGGTGACGCCGTTGGGAATGACGATGCGGATATAATGCTGGTTCGGCGGCATCACCGAACTGGCGTGAACGAGCTTTTCGAGCATCGCGGTCGAATAATGCTCCGACGTATAGATGATCGGACTGGCCGCGGTGTTCCATCGACCGGGATAGAGCCGCGCGCCTTCGCTGTCATAGATCGGATGGGCGCCGTCGGGATCGCCGATACGGAAACAGGTCAGGACGCGATCGGTCTTCTGCGCAATCACGCGCCGCCGCCATAGGCCGCCCGCCCAAGCAGATTGATCACGACATCCGCTCCGGGCCCGGTTGCCAGCGCTACGTCGAGCGGCGGCTGATTGTCGAGCATCGCGTGTGGTCGTCCCAGAAACTCCCTGACCTTTGCCGGATCCCGGTAAATGTCGAGCGCAAAGCTGAACACTTTGGCGATCCGCGCAAGTCGGTCGCCTTCCTCGCTGGTCAGCCGTTTCGACGATGATTTCTCGCGGCGTCCCAGGGTTGCCTTCGAAATCAGCCGGAACTTGAACCGTCGATCGTCGGGGGCGACCACATCGGCGAGATGGTCGAGCGCGCTCACCGGCAGCCCTGCCTGGATGGAGTAAGCGAGGCCGAGGCGTGTATCCCCGCGATGGGGCGTCACGCCCAGCAGGGACTCGATCGTCGCAGACTGTTGCACCATGGCTCGCTCCGGGTTCATCTGATGCGAATATATGCTTCACATGAACCCGCTGCAAGTATGACCGGCAGCGACCGGTGAGACCGGATTCTTTCATGAAAGCGGAGGTGCGCGCGCGAATGCGCAACCGTTCACCACGCGGTCTTTTCTTCGGGCACCGCCGGGCCGGTCAGCCAGTCGCTGGTGATGCCGATCTTCACCGTGCTGCCCTTGGCCACGTCGCTGCCGACCTCGGGAGTGGTTACGGCGACGTGCAACAACCCCTATTTAGGCCTCGCCCGTAACCCACATGCGCGGACGCTAGTCAGCGTGGGCAGCGTGGGCTTGCCACCCACAGCCTCTACGTCGCCGCGCTGCAATTCCCTGGCGTCCGCGGGACCGCTCGGCGTGCGGCGTGGCAGACGGAAGCTCAGCAGGAATGCCATGGCGCAGAGCACGGCGATGCCGGTGTAGGTCAAATCGTAGGCCCGCTCGTCCGGGAAGGAGCCGCCTTCCACGCGTACGGTCGAGGACGCGAGCGCGATTGCGACGACTTGAGCGCCGATGGCCATGAATATCTTTCGGCCGATCTGCGCGAGGCCGGTCGCCTCACTGGTGCGCCCCTCGGGCGCAGCCTCGACGATCAGATTGGGCACGGCTGCCATCATGGCGCCCATCGAAAAGCCGCTGATCAGTATCCAGAGGGTGACAAGCCAGATGCTATGATGGGCGCAGGCCAAGCCTGTCCAGGCGATCGTCGCGCTCGCGGTCGCCAGCAGCATCGCGCCGCGGCCGCCATGTCGGCCCGCGTACCAGCCGCAGACGGGCGCGGCGAGCGCGCCGACCACCGACGCCGGCGAGTGGAGCAAGCCTGCGAGCGTTGCGGAAACGCCAAGCCCGGGGCCCGTGGCCACCGGCTGCTGGAGCATGACCAAGGCCACCTGGCCGACATGCATCGCGCCGAGCGCCAAGATGATCATGATCGACAGCGTCGTGCCGATCTGCTTGTCGAGCACCATGCGGACGTCGATCAGCGGATAGGGAATCTTCAATTCGTAGAACAACCAGCCCGCGAGAATGGCCCCGCCGGCCACCATCGGCCACAGCTGCTCGGCGCTGCCCCAGCCGTGCTCCTCTCCGAAGCCCAGCCCGAAGAGGAAGATGGTAATGCCCGGAACGAACATGATGCCTCCGATCCAGTCGACCTTTCCGGCCGCGAACTGCCGGCTCCGCGGGACGAGCAAGGCTACCGCGACGATCGCCAGCCCGGCGAGCAGCGCCGAAGCCACGAAGATCATGCGCCAGGAGCCATGGTCCACCAACATTCCGCCGCCGATGAAACCGACCCCGCCGCCTGCCGATGCCGTGGCGGCGACGATCCCGATGTTCGTCGGCGTGCTGCTGCGCGGGAAATACTCGCGGACCATGCCGTAGCACAGCGGCAGGATGGGTCCGGCAAAGCCTTGGCAGGCGCGTCCGATGGCGATCCACAGCAAGTCCGAGGACATCGCGCTCAGCACCGAACCGCCCATGGCGAGCGCGAGGGCGATGATCAGGACGCGCTTGCGCCCGAACAGGTCCCCCAGCCGCCCGCCGACCGCAGCCGAAGCGCTCGCCACGAGCATGAAGCCGGTAAGCAGCCAGCCGATCCCGATCGGGTCGTCGAAGATCGAGTAGAAGTGCTTGAGCGCGACGTAGATCATGCTCGCCTCGAAACTGCTGACTAGCTCGGCGAGGATGAGCGCCGCCATGATCGCCCATCCATGGCGAGGTGGCGGATTGTCCTGGATGGTTCGCGCCTCGGCTTCCGACATCGTTGCTCTCCTCACCTTCGTGCCGTCCGTGCCGTCCGTAAGCGACGACTGGTGTTGAAACCGCTTGCGATTCTCTCTCCGCCGCCGGTTGAGGGAAGGAAGGGCCGCAGCCTGCCCGCCACGGTCAGTCGCGGCCCCATACCTATCAAGCCGGTGCTCAATCCCCGAAGGGAATGCGCATCGCGACACCGATCACCCGCGGCGCCGAGTGGTAGACGGAGCCGATGTCGAGCGACGAGTTCAGCTGCAACCCCCCCAGGATGTACTTCTCATCGGTCAGATTCTTGACGTAGAGCGTTCCGGTAACCCGCGAGCCGAGCAGCTTCTCCCAAGCGAGCGAGGCGTTTACCACGGTTGAAGAATCGGCACGTCCCCCGGGCACGTTCAGGTCGTTGAGTTCGAACTTGTCCGAGAAGCTCAAGTCCGATGCGAGACTGACCGTGCCGGCTTCCGTGTCGGACACAATCCAGTTGAAGCCGCCGCCGAACTGGATGGGTGCCACGCCGTAAAAACGGTTGCCCGACGCATCGACTTCCTGTCCCAGCCGCGGGTTGAACAATCGGAAGCTGTCGTAGCGCGGGCGGACGTAGCCGATCCGGCCGGTCGCGGAGAAGCGATCGCTGGCCCGTGCCGTCATCTCGAACTCGAAACCCTTGATCGTCGCGGAGGCTGCATTGACCGTGGTCGTGACTGTCAGGGGCAGCTCTCCCGGCGGGGCGATGTTGCGGATAATGTTGCGCTGGATATCCTTGTACTTCGACTGATAGGCCGCTGCGCTGAAGCTGAGTCGGCCCGTGCCAAGCGCGAAGGAAGACTTCACGCCCACTTCGTAGTTCGTCACGTTTTCGGGCCGGAACGCAACTTGTGTGCCAGCCGAGGTCGCGCGGCCGTTGAAGCCGCCGGAGCGGTAACCGGTGCTGACGGTGGCGTAGACCAGGCTGTCGGGAGCCGGCTGGAAGTCGGCGCCGACCTCCCAGGTCAGCTTGTGAAACTTGGCCGTGCGCTCGAGCCGGCAATCCGCATTGGTCGCGCCGGCCACCGAGCAGGTGAACACCCCTGCAGCGGTCACCCTTCCGTTGCGGAAGACGATTTCGCGCTTGTCCCAGGTACGGCGCGCGCCACCGTAGATCCGCGTCCGGCTGGCGAAGGGCAAGGTGTAGGATGCATGGCCGAACAGCGAGTGGCTGGTATTCTCCGCGCTGAAATCGTTGACACTGTATTCGCTGACATACGGGACGCGCAGCGTATAGCTGCTCACGGTGTCGTACCCGGTTTCGTTGAAGTAGAAACCGCCGAGGATCCAATCCAGCTTGCCCTCGAAGGACTTGCCCTGCAGCTGCAACTCCTCGCTGTACTGGCGGGCACCTGTCAGTGCGGGAGTGGTCGCCGAAACCGGGACGGGCGTTCCATCCTGGTCGGCATTGTCCTGCGCGGAGTATTTGCGCCAGCCGGCGACGTTCTTCAGGACGATCGCGTCGCTCAGGTCGATCGTCGTGACGTTCGACAGCGCATAGCTGCGCACCTTTGAAGAATGGCGGATGTTCGACATCGTCTCGTGGAAACCCTGGGCCTGTGCCGCGGCATAAGCGGCAGGATAACCGAGGTTCACCAGCGTCCGCGAGGTGGCCGCGCTGGGATTGTAGCCCGGCGTGTAGTTGAACGCGAAGATGCCGATCCCGTTCTCGTTCGAGCGGAACATCTCGCCGACGAAGGTCGAGCGGACGGTGTCGCTGGGCTGCAGGTCGAGCGTGGCGCGCGTGGACCAGCGGTCGCGATCGTCGAGGCGCTGACCGGTGTTTAGCACCTTGGTATAGCCGCGGCGCCACTGGTAGTTGCCGGCCACGCGCAGCGCGACGCCCTGGGCGACCGGCAGATCGATCGCACCTTCGACGCCGGTGGCGATCGGGTCTTCTATATAACCGCGGACATAGCCGCCGAAAGTATCACGCGGCTTGCGGGTGGTCAGCAGGATCGCACCGCCGGTCGAGTTGCGACCGAACAGCGTGCCCTGCGGGCCTTTGAGAACCTGGACCGATTCCAGATCGAAAGCGGTGGTGTCGAGCGCGGCGGGGCGCGCGACCGCGACTTCGTTGATGTAGACCGCGACCGACGGATCGCCGGCAACCGACAGTTCCGACTGACGCTGACCGCGGATTTGAATGTTGACGCCCGTACCGCGCCCGCTCGATGGGGTGATCGTCAGGCTGGGCACGTTACGCTGCATTTCGGATAGACTCTGGGCATTCTGCCGTTCCAGTTGCGCCCCGGAAACAACGGTGATCGCCACCGGAACGTCGGTCAGCCGCTCTTCGACTCGCCGCGCGGTCACGACGATATCGTCGGCGGGGGATGCTTGCTCCGCTGCATCGCCAGACTGCGCAGGGGCGGCGGAAGACAGGCAAACGGCTGCCATTGCGGCCGACCCGAGTAGCCCGTAGTGCTTGACATTCATGTTCTTGCAACTCCTCTCCAAGGATTATCCAGGCATTTCAGCCCGTGTAGGCTCGCGCTCAATGTCCCGCCGCAGCCAGAATCGAAGCAAAATCGCGTGACGCAGCGCGGTATTCGGCCTTGAGCTGACGAGCGAGTGAGCGAGCCGATACGATCTCGCCGACGGCACCCACGCCCTGGCCCGCCGACCAGATGTCGCGCCAGCGCTTGGCGCCGCCCGAGTTGCCAATCACTTCGCCCGGCAGGGTCGTGCGCAATGTGTCGAGATTGATCCCGGCCTCCAGCAAACTGCGCGTCAGGAAGTTGGCCGGCGCTCCATCGATTGCCGCGGTCAGGAATATGTCGCTTGCACCTTCCGAGACGACCATCGCCTTGTGCGGTCCTGGCGCGATCGATTCCTCGGTGGCGATGAAGCGGGTGCCGATGTAGGCGCCGTCGGCGCCCATCGCCTGCGCCGCCAGGATGTTCCGTCCCGTGCTGATGCAACCGGCGAGAGCGATTGGTCCGTCGTAGAACGCCCTGATCTCGTTCATCAGCGCAAAGGGGTTGATCGTGCCGGTATGACCACCCGCGCCGTGGGCGACCACGATCAGGCCGTCGACGCCGCCCTCGATGGCCTTTTCGGCATGGCGACGGCTGGCGACGTCGTGCAGCACGATGCCGCCATATTCATGGATGCGGTGCACCGCCTTGGTCGGAGCCCCCTTGGAGGTCAGCACCACGGGCACACGATAATCAACGCAAAGTTCGAGATCGCCTTCCATCCGCGCATTGGTGCGGTGGGTGACGAGATTGACCGCATAAGGTGCGATATTGGCATCCGGTTCCGCCAACCGCAGCGCCGCCAAACCGGCTTCGATCTCGTCGAGCCATTCGCGGAAGACTTCGCGCGTGCGCGTCGAATGGGCGGGAAAGCTGCCGACGAGACCCTCAGCGCAAGTGGCGACGACCAGTTCCGGGCAAGATACCAGGAACATCGGCGCGACGATCGCCGGAATTTCGAGCTGCCCGAGCAGCGCCGTCGCCCTGTTTGTCATGTCGCCTTCTCCGGATTGTTGCAGGTCACGCCCTCGGCATCGAGCCGGGCGATGTCGTCTTCGTTCATGCCGAGTATCTCCCGCAGGATGTCGTCGGTGTCGCCCCCGAGGTCGGGTGCGGGCCGGCGGATCTCGAAGGGTGCTCCGGCCAGCGCATAGGGCGCGCCCTTGTAGAGCGTACCGTCCGCTCCATGGACCAGACTACCGCCGACCAGACCCGGCGCGTTCAGCAGGTCCCGGCCGTCGAGGACCACCCAGGCGACGATCCCGGCCGAGCGAAGCGCCGCTATTGCGCTTCCCATGTCGTGCCCCGCGACCCACTTGCCGAGGCCCTCGCGCCGGTCTCCGTCCGGACCGATCAGGCGCCTCGCCGCTGCTGCCGCAGGTTCATCTTCGATGCTGACCGCGAGCCAGCGGTTATCGGCCGTCCGGAAGCAGTCCTGCAGCAAAGCCTGGCCGTCGTCGTTGCCGCGGCGGAGCGATGCCTTATCCCGGGCGCCGGCCGAAGCGGCAGCGATCTCCTCGCCGACGAGGAAACTGACGATCTCGCGCTGCGCGATGTCGAGGTGCCCGCCTTTACCAGTGCGCTTCACTTCTCGCAGCGCCGCGATCACGAAGCCTGTTGCAAGCAGCGAGACGACCTGATCGGGATAATTGAACTCGCCCCCCGTGATGTTCGGGCGACCATCGGCGTAGCCGGTCAGGGCTGCGATCCCGCCCATGGCATCGAGCGTTGAGCCGTAGGTCCGGTGCAGGCGGTGGGGTCCCGTCTCGCCTTGGCTGGTGACCGAGGCGTAGACGATACGCGGGTTGCGCGCGCTGACCGCGCCGAACCCCAAGCCCAGTCGGTCGAGCACGTCGCGCCGGTAATTTTCGACCAAGACGTCGCAGCGACAGACGAGTTCGAATGCCAACGACCGCCCGGCCGGCTGCTTGAGGTCGATGGCGATGCCCCGCTTGTTACGGTTGGTGAAATGGAACTGCGGCGACTTGTTCCACCATTCGGCGCAGTCGCGCCGGGTGTAGCGGAACAGGTCGATGTAGCTGCCGGACTCGATCTTGATGACGTCGGCGCCCAGGTCGGCCAGCATCGCCGAGAGATTGGCCCCGGCGGTCAACTGGCCGAAGTCAGCGACGCGCACCCCGGCGAGCGGTTGCATGGCGCCCGTCACGCGGTCGGCTCCACGACATCGGCAAGCGTAACCTTACGGCTTGCGCGATCCGGCAGCCGATCGCCGTTCCAGGTCATCGGCGACCGTGGGAAAAGCATGCCATCATCCGATCCGCCCCCGACCAGGAAATCGCGCGCCAGATATTGCTCGTCGTCCAGCAGTTCGGCCGGTGTATAGACCGGGCCCAACGGCACGCCGTGCTGGCGCGCTTCCGCATAGATTTCCGCGCGCGTCCGCTCCGCGAGCCACGGCGCGACGGTCTTCGTCAGCGCGGCTGCGCGCTGCGCGTGCGGCAGAGCGCTCGGATCGACAAGCGGGAGATCGGGGAACATCGCCCTGACGCGGTCGAACTGCATGGGTGTGAAGACCAGGGCGACCCAGCCATCCTTGCAACGAAGCACGGGAAAGCCGGCCTTGTCGCCACGGCGCGTTGGATAGGAATCGCCTTCCGCGGCACCGACGACCGCCTTCCAATTCATCCAGACTGCGGTCTCGATCAGCGATATGCGCGCGTCGAGCACGCGCCCGTCGAGGTCCCGCTGCGCAACGGCGGCCATCAGCGCGGTGAAGGCGGAAAGGCCCGCTGCATAGGAAATCTGATGGCCGCCAAGACGAAGCGGCTCGCGATCGGGGTCGCCAATGATGTCGAGGATGCCGCCCGCCGCCATGATGCCGAAGCCGTTTATCGGAGCGCCGGCGCGGTCTTCCTCGGACCCTTCGGGCCAGGTCGCCAGTGTGATCGCGGCGATCCCGGCCCGCGCGAAGCGCACGAGGTCGGGATCGCCTTCGGCAACAATGACCGCCGCTGGCTTCAGCGCGATCAAAGCTTCCACGGCCTGATCAATAGTGCTGTCATCCTCGGACGAGAGAACCTCTTTTCCCATGGTGAGGAACAGCTGCACGGTGCTTGCGCCGTTGCCGGCAAAAGGGGGCACGGCCGTCAGCGCGTCGCCTTCCGGCGGGACGACTGATATGAGGCGCGCGCCCAGGTCGGCCACGAGCCGGCCTGCCATCGCCATTGCGAGACGCAAGTGTCGCGGGGTGCCCGCTCTGCACAGCTCCAGCACTATTAGATCGCCGAGCGGCCGCATTCTCTCTCCTTTTGTTCGTTTGTCCGTGTATCGAGACATAGTGGGCGATTGTGAACGCCAGAAACCTGCGATATGCTTTCAGGAAAACTCAAAGCAGACAGCATCGGTCCTATAGAGAGTGAGCAAGCAGCATTGCCGTTTCGCCTCCCACCCCTGAATGCTCTCCGCGCGTTCGAAGCCGCGGCACGCCACGAGAACGTCTCTCGCGCCGCCGCCGAGCTATGCGTCTCGCCCGGCGCCATCAGCCGGCACATCGCGATCCTCGAATGCCACCTCGGCCAACGCCTCTTCGTCCGGCAGCATCGCGGCGTCACCCCAACCGAAGCGGGGGCGAGCTATTTGCGGGACGTGGCGCGGGCGTTCCATTTGATCGAGACTGCGACGCGTGGGCTGGACCAAGACCAGGGATCCTCGCACGGATTACGGGTGAGGCTGTTCGCCACGCTGATGAGCGAGTGGCTGGCACCCAGGCTCGAGGGTTTTCGGACCCTTCACTCCGAGGTCAAGCTCCAGCTTTCCGCTTCAGTGCAACCTCTCGAATCGATCGGTGACGATGCCGACCTCGTCGCCATGTTGCAGCCAGAAAATCCGGGAAATTTGCACTGCCAGCCATTGTTCCATGCCATTTTTACGCCGGTTTGTGCGCCGGCCCTGCTCGAAGGAGACAAACCCCTGCGCCGGCCGGAGGATATGCGCTACCACACCCTTCTCTACTCGCCGCCTCACTTGCGGATCTGGGCCAAATGGCTCACCCTAGCCGGTACGGAGGCAATAAATCCCGGTGTGGGACTGTGCTTCGATAGCTCCAGCCATGCCTACCAGGCCGCACGTCGAGGTGGAGGGGTCGCCTTGGGCCAAGTGGCATTTCTGCTGGACGACATCCAATCCGGAAGATTGGTCGTCCCCTTCGGTCTTGCCTTGGTGAATCCGCGCCCTTACTGCATGGTCTGCGAGCAATCGCGCCGCGACGAGACCGACCTTGCCGCCTTCAATGAATGGGTGCTCGCAGCGGCCTGCCAGACGAAGATCGAGATCGAGCGCATCTTCGGCACCAGCCTCGAATGCCATCCGCTGTAACAGATCATTGCCGTCTCAAACGAGAATCGAATGACGCTGCTCGTCCGACTTCGCTATAGCGGTTGCATCGAGACCAGATGAGCAGGATTCCCTGTGTTTTTTCGCTCTAAGCGGCGCTCACTACGAGTATTAGTCTCGGGACCACCAGGATGTCGTGGCGAGGTTGCGCACTGTCGTCGATGAAGCGATGCGTCAATTGGCGATCGACCTCGGTGACGAGCCGGGATGGATGGGGTGTCTTTAGCCTGAAGTTCCGGAACGGATCAGGCAAGATTCGCCTGAAAGTGCATTGTATTCGATGCGGTAGATAAAAATCCCGGCAGCGCCGAGCGCGCCGCTTCGAGCCAGGTTGCGCCAAAGGCCTTGCAGGTATCCTCGCGCTTGCCGTCCCATCCGGAAATCTCGCGGTCGGGAAGATTTCGTAGGTGACGCCATTGGGAATGACGATGCGGATATAATGCTGGTTCGGCGGCATCACCGAACTGGCGTGAACGAGCTTTTCGAGCATCGCGGTCGAATAATGCTCCGACGTTTGGATGATCGGACTGGCGGCTGTATTCCAGCGGCCCGGATAGAGCCGCGCGCCTTCGCTGTCATAGATTGGATGGGTGCCGTCAGGATCGCCTCGATCGTCGCAGACTGTTGCACCATGGCTCGCTCCGGTTTCACTTGAGGCGAAAATGGGTCTCACATAAATTGGTCTCACATGTGGCGTGCGCAAGGATGAGCGGCAGCGATCCGGTGAGACCGGATTCTTTCATGAAAGCGGAAGTGCGCGCGCGAATGCGCAACCGTTCACCACGCGGTCTTTTCGTCGGGAACCGCCGGGCCGGTCAGCCAGTCGCCGGTGATGCCGAACTTCACCGTGCTGACCTTGGGCACGTCGCTGCCGACCTCGGGGGTGGTGAACATGATGCGATCGGGCGCCCAGACCGAGCCGATGATCTCGTCGACCTCCTCGTCGAGCGCGAGGCCGGCGGCGGCGAGCAGCTCTTCCGCGCGTGCACGCTGCTGGCCGCGGATCTCGGGAACATAGGCCCTCGCAGGATCTTCGTGGACCGGCAGCACGCGCTTTTGCTCCTTCACCGCTTCCTCGCGTGCCGCCGCCTCGTCAAAGGCCGGCCCGTGATAATCGATCTCCCAATCGAACGAGATCATGTTTTCAAGGATGTCGGGCAGAAACGGCGTCATCCGCAGATGCGCCCAATGCGACATATAGCGGTCCATCGCCTCATAGCTGTCGATATCGCAGTAATTGGCGAAGTCGAAGTCGCCGCTATGATAGCGCTTCGTGACGCACATGCCGTGGCTGTAGTCGCGGATTTCCTTGTTCAGGTGCGGAAGCTTCCTGATCTCCTCGAGGAAGATGTCGATCTTCCTCCTGCAGGGCATCCTGCTTGAACTTGATCATCACGACATGTCGAATCTTCTGCGCTCTCCTGTCGACGCGGTGGCTCGCGGCTCGGGGGCGGAATATATCAGGCGTGGTCCGTTCGGCGTCTCGCCATAAGGCTAATATTGACTATTCGCCGCTGCGAACGGTTGCCCTCCGCGCTTTCCAGGTTGATCGCGTTTGGGGCCAGGTTGATCTCGATTAAGGAATGCGCGCCGCAGCAGGCGTAGATGGTGACGGTCGGCGCATCGGGAACCGGGCAAGCGTCGCTCGCCGGCCCCGTGACAGACCGAAGGCCGGCAGGAAAACCGGGAGGGGAGGAGTAAGATGCCCGTTTCCCATACCAGTGCGATCGAGCGTATCGCCCGCGTGCTCGCCGCCCAGCGGCTGAGTGCCAATGCCGGAGGCGGCGAACATTCGGCAGCCAGTGATGTCGATGCAACCTGGGTCGACTATCGTGCCGATGCCGTCGCGGTGCTCAGGACTCTGCGCGAACCCGATGCGGCAATGGCGGCGGTCGGTGATCCGGCGATATGGGAAGCGATGGTCGTGGCGGCGCTCGGTGACGCGGCCGATTGACCGGTTCGACCCTCGGCATGCGGTAGCGGCCGGCGATGCTCCGATCGGCGGCAGCTTCGCCTTGACCCGGCATCGGAAAGTCAATCCAGATC